>ULRK01041610.1_pt1 | contig 23020 bp, 22 predicted proteins | sample 1955341 | NCBI WGS metagenome assembly ULRK01 (sample SAMEA4835680, study PRJEB28245) | human gut metagenome | biome: gut microbiome; material: fecal sample | place: Denmark | collected 2008
TCCCAAAGCCCGGCAGCATTTGCCCGGCCCGTTGAGAAAATTCTTCCGCTGGTAGGTGCTCAGCTGCGCCAAAGGCTTTCCGTACCGCAGGAGGCTCATCTGCTCCGTGCCCCACACCGGCTCCAGACCCCGCAGCAGCACGGCGGAGGGTTCACCCTCCGGCTCCGTGACAAAGTTCAGGCAGCAGTGCATTCCATAGATCAGGTAGATGTACGCATGGCCCGGGGGACCGAACATAACGGCGTTGCGCTGGGTCCTGTGATAGCCATAGGCGTGGGCGGCCTTGTCCACCGCGCCCACATAGGCCTCCGTTTCCACGATGCGGCAAACCAGGGGTTGGCCCTGCCACATGCGCACAAGGTATCTCCCCAGGAGATCCCGGGCAATGGAGACTGTATCGCCGATATATTTTTCCTGCGGAAGCTTTGACATTTTCTCACCTCGGTGGTATCATCATACCATTATTGCAGAGATCTGTAAATATGAAAGAGGTGGCCGTGTGCAGGAAATCAACTATAAAAAGGGCTTGTCCACGTTTTTGCTGTGCTTTTTGATTTGGGGGTTCCAGCCGCTGTACTGGTATATCTGCGGGGAGTGGGACACCTTTTTTATGCTGGCCTGCCGCATTATTTGGGCGGCCATCTGCTGCCTATGTATCCTGTGGGCTCAGGGAAAGCTGCCCCAGCTGTGGGCAGTGTTTCGGGACAGGCAGATGCTCAAGCGGGAGATTCCGGCGTCGCTTTTCCTGCTGGCGGATTGGGGCGTATACCTGTGGGCGGTACAGAATGGACGGGTGCTGGAGTGCAGCCTGGGGTATTACATCCAGCCCATTGTGGTATTTGCCTTCGGCGCAGTAATCTTTCGGGAAAGGGTGAGCTGGCGGCATCTGGTGATTTTGGCGGTAGTGGTGGTAGGCATCGTACTGTCCACGGACGGCTTCGGCGGCGTACCCTATGTAACCATCGCCTTGTCCGCGTGCTTTGCCGTCTATGCAGCCATCAAAAAAAGCCTGATCATCGATTCTGTTGTCAGCACTACGGCGGAGATCCTGATGATGGTACCGGCAGCGCTGCTGTTTATTCTGCTATTCCGCATGGGGGACACCGGTATGGCATCCATTACGCCTCTGCGGCAGCTGATGCTCCTGGGGGCCGGCGTTGTGACGGCCATGCCCATGGTGCTGTACTCTGTAGGCGTAAAGTATCTGCCGCTGACCACAGCCGGTTTCTGCCAATATCTGAGCCCCACCCTGGGCATCGTGTGCGGTGCCATTATGGGGGAATACCTCACGGCGGAAAAGCTGAAGAGCTTTGGCTTTATTTGGGTGGGAGTTGTCCTGTACTGCTTAAATACCATCTATGAGGAGCGGAGGCGGCGGAAAGCCTTGCAAGCTGATGCCGCAAAGGAAAATGCGTAACTTAGAGGCTGCAAAATCTTTGCCGAAAAACCCGGAGGGTTTTTCGACAGTTAAAAAATGCGTAACCTGCGGGGTACGCATTTTTTATGGGTGACAAAGAGAGTGGAATGTGCTATAATAAAATGAATTTTTGTGCAGCATAAGGGAGGGCACACATATGCAGGGCAGGCTTATCGTGTTTGAAGGGACAGATGGCTCCGGCAAGGCTACCCAGACCGCCCTGCTGTGCAGGGAGCTGGACCGGCGGGGCGTCCCCTACCGGAGGCTGGAGTTTCCCCGGTATCAGGAGGAATCCTCGGCGCTGATCCGGCTGTATCTCTCCGGGGCTTTTGGCAGCCATCCCGGGGATGTGAATGCCTATGCGGCCGCCACCTTCTATTCGGTGGACCGCTTTGCCAGCTACCGGCAGGAGTGGGGGCAGTTTTACGAAAGCGGCGGGCTGGTTATTGCCGACCGCTACACCACCTCCAACGCTGTGCACCAGACCCCCAAGCTGCCCCGAGAGGAGCGCAGGGCGTTTCTCAAGTGGCTGTTCGATTTTGAATACCGGCTGCTGGAGCTGCCAAAGCCGGATCGGGTGGTGTATCTGGACTTGCCTACGGAGATTTCTGAGGAGATGATGCGCCGGCGGGAGGAGAAGACCCACACTCAGGCGGACATCCACGAGCGGGACGAGGCATATCTGGCTGCCTGCCGGGAGAGCGCGGAGCTCATTATCACTCTGTGCGGCTGGGAGAAAATCGATTGCAGCCGGGACGGACAGATCCGCTCGCCGGAGGACATCCACCGGGAGGTGCTTGCCCGGGTGGAGGATCTGCTTGTCCCCTGAAGGGCAGGAGAAAGGGGGGACACAGGTCCCCGATTTCTCTCCGTATGTTCTCAGCAGGAGCAGCAGGAGTCACCACCGCCGCTGCAGGAGCAGCCGCGGCTATTCCCGTTTCCGCAGCAGCAGAAGAGCAGAAGCAGGATCACAATGAGCCAAATGCAGGAACAGTTGTTGTTGTCAAAGCACATGTTTTTCACCTCACTTACCTGTTGGTACAGTATTGTATGTGGCAGGGTGGAAAAATGGAACTTGTCCGGCTCATATTACAGATAAAACGCAGAAAGGACATACGATTATGGATAATGATAAGCGTTTCCAGACCCAGGATTGGGATACCAATGCGGTGCATCAGCGGATCATCAATGAGGTGGAGGCTGCATCTGCCCCCACTCCTAAGAAAAAGCACCGCAAGGGGAAATTTAACTGGAAGATCTATGTGGCGGCCGTGGTGCTGGGCTCCATGCTCCTGGCGGGCATCGGCTGGATCCTGGCCAATGACCTGTGCGCCCTGGACAAAGGCGATGAGACCTATACCGTGACCATCGAGGAGGGTGACGGCGTTTTCAAAATCGCCTCCAAGCTGAAGAAGGCGGGTCTCATTGAGCTGAAGGGCTTTTTTGTGCTGTATGAGATCTTCACCGGGGCGAAAAATGACATTGATCCCGGTACCTATGAGCTGAACACCTCCATGGATTACCGCAGCCTGGTACACAACATGTACGATCCCGATGCCAGACGCCGCGCCGAGGAGGGCCTGGTGCTTGTCACCATTCCGGAGGGCTACTCCGTGCAGCAGATCGTGGATCTGCTGGCGGAAAAGGGCATTGCCACCAAGGAGGAGCTGGTGGACGCCGTGTCCAACTTCGACTTCGGCGAGGAATATCCGTTTATTGACAATAGCCTCACCGGTCAGATCAACCGCCTGGAGGGCTATCTGTTCCCTGATACCTACGAATTCTCCACGGAAAAAACAGCCGTGTTCGCCATTGACACCATGCTCACCAACTTCAACACCAAGGTCAGCAATGAGCTGCTGTCGGAGATCCAGGAGAGCGGCTATACCTTCCGGGAGATCATCACCATGGCCTCCATTATCGAAAAGGAAGCCATCGGCGACTATGAGGAGCGGACCAATGTAGCCTCGGTGCTGTATAACCGCCTGAACAACCCGGACGCAGAGACAGCGGGCCTGCTGCAGGTGGATGCCAGCATCGACTATGCGCTGAGGCTGGAGGGGAAGGATCGCTCCGAGTTTTCCACTGAGCTGGATAGCCCCTATAACACCTATATCCACGCAGGTCTGCCCGTGGGGCCCATCTGCAACCCCAGTCTGGCCTCTATCCGGGCGGCGCTGAACCCCAGCCAGACGGATTACTACTACTATGCCCTGGGTACAGATGGTGTACACCACTTCTTCCGCACCTATAGCGAGCATTTGGCCTTTGTCAACAGCGATATGTACGCCCCTGCATGATGAGAAGGAAGCCGGAGCTGCTGGTCCCCGCCGGGGACATGGAAAAACTGAAAATGGCCGTGTTATACGGGGCGGACGCTGTGTATCTGGCGGGTACGGCCTTCGGGATGCGGGCCTTTGCAGGGAATTTTACCCCGGAGGAGCTGCCCCGGGCGGTGCGTTATGCCCATGACCACGGTGTGGCCGTCCATGCTACGGTGAACACCATGCCCCGCTGGGGAGAGGCGGATCAGCTGCCGGCCTATCTGGAGCAGCTGGATGATGCCGGGGTGGATGCCTTGATCCTGGCGGACCTGGGGGCCTTTACCCTGGCGGGAAAGTATGCACCCCACTGCCAGCGGCACATCAGCACCCAGCAATCTGTGGCCAACCACATCTGCGCCCAGGCCTGGTATGACCTGGGGGCCAGCCGGGTGGTGCTGGCCCGGGAGCTGGGCCTGGAGGAGATCCGGGCCATCCGGGAGAGGGTCTCGCCGGAGCTGGAGCTGGAGGTATTCTGCCACGGGGCCATGTGTGTGTCCTATTCCGGGCGGTGTCTGCTGTCCAACTACATGACCGGGCGGGACTCCAACCGGGGCGCCTGCGCCCAGCCCTGCCGCTACCAGTATACGCTGATGGAGGAAAAGCGCCCGGGGGAGTATTTCCCCGTGTTTGAGGATGAGAAGGGGACGTATATCCTCAATTCCCGGGACATGTGCATGATCGACCATTTGGATGACCTCATGGACGCCGGGGTGGACTGCCTGAAGATCGAGGGACGGGCCAAATCCGCCTACTATGCCGCCATTGTGGCCGGGGCGTACCGCCATGTGCTGGACGATGTGGCCGCCGGTCGGCCTGCGGACCCTGTGTGGCGGGATGAGGTGGAGCATGTGAGCCACCGGCACTATTCCACCGGATTTTTTTACGGCCAGCCGGGGCAGTATTTTGAAAATTCCCGTTATATAAGGGAGTGGCAGATTTGCGCGGTGGTGTTAAGCTGCGATGAAACGGGCCTGGCCACGTTGAGCCTGCGGAACAAGTTCCGGGCGGGGGATCGGGTGGAGATCGTGGGGCCGGATCTGAAGCCCTTTGAGATGATTGTGCCTATGATGGAGGACGCAGAGGGCCAACCCCTGGAGGAAGCAAAAACGCCGCAAATGGAGTTTAGAATGCGGCTGCCGCAGCCGGTGCCGGCCATGAGCTTTGTCCGCCACGCAGTGGACCTCAGCGGAAGATAATAAGATGAAAACAGCAGCGTGTGCATTTTTGCACACGCTGCTCAATTTGCCCCAAAAGCCTCGCAGAGTTTGCCGCCCGCAGGCGGCAAAGTAGTCCGATCATTTTTCACCGCGACATGTGCGTGGGGAAAAATACCGCTCAGGCTGCCAGTGTGGAATTTTGCCGCTTTGCGGCAAAATTATGCGCGCAGCAGACTGCAGGCCCTTTGTCGGAAAAATCCAAAGGATTTTTCGACAGCAACAGCAGCGTGTGCATTTTTGCACACGCTGCTGTTGCGTATAATTGCATAAATATCAGTTTTCACCTATGATGCCGTACAACGCATCCGCCAGCCGGGCGAAGTCCGCCAGGCTCAGCCGCTCACCCCGTATGTCCGCAGGGAAGCCGCAGTCCGTTATGATCCGTGCCAGGTCTTGCTTGGGGAGGGTAAAGCCCGTTTGCAGAGAGTTCACCAACGTTTTGCGCCGCAGGACGAACCCGGCCTTCACCGTTCGCCAGAGCAGTGCTTCTGATTGCACCGTGACCGGGGGCTTTTCCCGGGTCATGCAGCGGATCACCGCCGAGGTCACCTTGGGCATGGGCAGAAAGCAGGTGCTCGGCACGGTGAAGAGCAGCTCCGGCTCCGTGTAGTACTGCATCAGCAGGGAAAAGGCACCATAGTCCGCCGTTCCGGGCCGGGCGCAGATGCGCTGGGCTACCTCCTTTTGGATGAGGACGGTTATGGACGCAAAGCACCCAGCCTTTACGCAATTGGTCAGCAGGGGGGTGGTGATGTTGTAGGGGAGGTTAGCGCAGAGGATGGGCCGCAGGCCGGCGAAATGCTCCGCTACCAGGGCGGAAAGGTCCTGCTTCATAATGTCTCCCTGCACCAGGGTGAAGTTGTCAAAGCCCGACATAGTCTCCGCCAGCACCGGATAGAGCCGGTGGTCCAGCTCCACGGAAACCACCTTTCCGGCCCGGCGGCAAAGCTCCGCCGTCAGCGGGCCGATGCCGGGGCCTATCTCCAGCACGCCGGTGTGTTCATCCGCGCCGCAGGCATCCGCCGTGTCCCGGGGTACCCAGCTCTCAATGAGAAAATTCTGTCCCATGACCTTGCTGAAGCGGAATCCGTGGCGCAGGAGCAGCGCCTGTATGTCGTTTCGGTTGCACAGATCCATCCCTGTACCTCCTGTTTTTTTTCCGGTATAATGCCGCCATATTTTTCGGTTCCCGGCGGAGCCGGGAACCGAAAAATGGCATAAAATAAAAGTATAATGGCCGCACTGAGTTATTATACCACATTTTTTTTCCTCCGTAAAGAAAAAAGCCCGTTGACATTCATGTAGAAAAGGGATACTATATAGGAAAAGTAAGAAAAGTTATACTTTTATAGGAGGATAAAAATGGGATTTAAAAAGGATAACGAGCGCTACTACATGGCCTCGGTACGTTTGGGACCCAAGGGGCAGATCGTGATCCCCAAGGATGCCCGGGAGATGTTCGGCCTGGAGCCGGGGGATCAGCTGGTGCTGCTGGCGGACCGAAAAAAGGGTATCGCCCTGCAGACCACCGACAAGCTCAACCCCATGATGCGCCGGGTGTTTGAGGAGACGGAAGCGGAGGTGGAAGAGGAATGAACGTCATGGAGATCCGGGGTCTGTGCAAGGCGTACCCGGCTTTTACACTGAAGGATGTGTCCTTTACCGTGCCCCAGGGGGCGGTGATGGGCTTCATCGGCCGCAACGGCGCCGGCAAGAGCACTACCATCAAGTCCGTTTTGGGCCTGGTGCATCCGGATGCCGGTCAGGTGGAGATCCTTGGCCGGAGCTTTACCGGGGGCGAGAAATTCATCAAGGAGAATATCGGGGTGGTGCTGGGGCGCATCGACTTCTACCCCAAGAAAACAATCGCCACCCTTACCGACGTGGTCCGGCGGTTTTACGAGAACTGGGACCAGGAAAAATACCGCCATTATCTGCAGCTTTTCGCCATTGATGAGAGCAAGCGGGTGGATCAGCTCTCCAGCGGAATGCAGGTGAAGTACATGATCGCCCTGGCTCTGAGCCACAACGCAAGGCTGCTGATCCTGGATGAGCCCACCAGCGGTTTGGATCCGGTGTCCCGGGATGAGCTGACGGAGCTGCTGGGGCGCATCGCCGCGGATGGACAGCGCAGCGTGCTGTTCTCCACCCATATTACCTCGGACCTGGAAAAATGTGCCAGCCACATCTCCTTCATCAAGGACGGACAGATTCAGTATACCGGGACTTTGGAGGATTTCCGGGCTCACTACGCCTATCTGCGCCGGGGCGATGCGCCCCTGACCCTGGAGGACATCATCGTTTCCGTGGAAAGGAGGCCCCTGGATGAAAACGCTATTATATAAGCAGCTGCGGCTGGTGTGCCACCCTATGACGCCGGTGTTCTGCCTGTTCGGGGCCATGCTGCTGATTCCCAACTATCCCTATTCAGTGATATTTTTCTATGTGACATTGGGGCTGTTTTTCACCTTCCTGAATATGCGGGAGCAGAAGGACATCTACTTTTCAGCCCTGCTGCCCATCCGCAAGCGGGATACGGTACGGGCGGCGGTGGTGTTTGCAGTGCTGGTGGAGATGCTATCGATGGTTATTACGGCGCTGTTCTGCCTGCTGTCAGCCAAGCTTCAGCCCGGCAAGGATAACGCCGTGGGCATGGACGCCAACCTCATGCTTCTGGGCGCGGGCTTTGTGCTCTATGGCGTGTTCAACCTGGTATTTTTTATTAGTCTGTATCGCAGTGGATACAAGGTAGGCGCGGCCTATCTCAAGGCCAACATCGGCATGTGGCCGCTGATGCTTGTGGCTGAGGCGCTGCCTCATTTTCCGGGCCTTCTGTGGCTGAACCGGGTGGATGCCCAGGCCAATCTGCGGCAGCTGCCCCTTTTGCTGCTTGGCATGGCGGTGTTTGCGGTGCTGACGCTCCTGGCTTACCGCCGGGCGGCGCAGCTGTATGAAAGGGTTGACCTGTAAAGAGCCATCCCTGTCATTCCGAGGAGCGAAGCGACGTGGGAATCCGTAATTTTTATAGTGTAAACCTGTGTAAAATACAAAAAATATGTGTTTTGGAGACGGATTGCCGCAGCCAGTGTGCGCACTGGCTTCGCAATGACAGACCTTATAACAGCAAAAGCGGAGCCCATGGGCTCCGCTTTTGCTGAAAAGAGAGAAAAGAATGAAGAAAGTGTGTTGTTTATGAAAAAGCCTTGCGGCTGAGTGGATGGTCTGCCCCTTGCGTAAACGGGCGGGCAGCGGCCCGGGGTTTTGCTTTCCCTTTGCTTGCTTTTACTATACAGGGAAAAGCTTAAAGAAAAATAAAAAAATTAAGAATAAACTACAAACATTTCTTTAAAAAAGTGTAAAAAAGCCCTGTGTGCCGAATGATTCGGCGCACAGGGCTTAAAAGATCACAGAGAATTGTCGCTTACGGCTGAAGGGTAAAGGTCATGGTGACGGGATTGTGGTCGGAGTAGGCAAAGCCGGTGTCGATAACAGTAGCAGAGCTGACGGTCACATTATCCGACACCAGGAAGCCGTCCACAGTGACCACATACTGCCCACTGTGGTAGGGGGCGTCGGCGTTGCGGCAGCTGGGGATGGGGTTATCCTGATCCAGGGGGGCGATCTTGGCAATGTTCTTCCCGCTGAACAGCTCTGCCGGTACGGGCTGGGCCCAGGTGTAGTCCCCGGCACTGATGCCGAAGACCTGATCGGAGTTTCCCAGCAAGTCCTTATTAAAGTCGCCGCCGCAGACACAGTAATTGCCCTTTTCGTACTCGGCCTGCATGTCGTCCAGCAGCATCTCCATCTGCTTGATGGCGATGGTCCCATCGGAGGTGTAGGCGGAGAGATGGACGGCGTAGAGGATCAGCTCCCGGCCATTTTCCATGGGCACCCGGCTGACGGTGTAGCACCGATCCAGGTCCACCAGCTTCATTACGCCCGTCTCAATGGGCAGACTTCGCCGCAGGGAGGAGGCAATGGGCGCAGAGGAAAAGGTCATCAGCCCTGAAACGGAGGAGCCGTGGGGCTGGGTCAGAGGCCAGAACAGGAAGGGGGAGTCGTAATTCTGCCCCCAAACGGAGCTGTACCCCGTTAGCGCCCGGCGCAGGATGTCGGCCTCATTGCGGTGATAGCTGCGGGTGGAATCGGTGTCCACCTCCTGAATGAAATAATAATCCGCCATTTGATCCTTGAGTGTTTGGGCAATGAGAGAGAGATTCTCGTCCAGCCGCTCCTTGGACCAGGCCCAGGATTCCGTTCCGCCATCCATAAAGAAGCTATAGTCGTCCTCATAGGCCCCAAAGCCTATGTTATAGGACACCACGGTGTAGGGAACGCCCGTTTGGGCCGAGGATGCGGCAGTGCCCTGGGCTGTAAGAGTGAGATTGTCCTCAATGCGGTGATAGTCCAAAAACACATAGGCCACATAGCCCAGAACCAGGATCACGAGAGCCAGCAGTACACAGCCGGCGATCTTCAGAGCTTTTTTCATAGAAGCCTCCTTCGGAGTGGGTGATGGTTTACTTTTTTCATATTTTATATTATAATCTATCTACCATCGATTGACAAGGGCAGACACGGTTTTGACGGGCAGAAATGCGTCCATACCGGGTGGACCCCCTTGGAAATTCGGCAAGTATCCCCATTTGAAAAGAGGAATTGTTTTGAGAAAACTGGTGATCCGATTCAATGCCCCGGCTACGCTGACCTTTGCGCTGCTGGCTCTGGGTGCGCTGCTGCTGGGGCAAACCTTCGGCAGCGCCGTAACGATGAAATATTTCTGCGTGTATCGCGCCTCCCTGGCGGATCCGCTGACCTACCTGCGGTTTTTCACCCATGTGCTGGGCCATGCGGATTATTCCCACTACATGAGCAATATGCTGCTTCTGCTGCTGGTGGGGCCACCGCTGGAGGAAAAGTATGGCTGGAAAAAAATGGTATGGTTTATGGCCGCCACCGCTCTGGTCACAGGGCTGGTGCAGTTCATTTTCTTCCCAAATTCCGCCCTGCTGGGGGCCAGCGGCATCGTGTTTATGATGATCGTGCTGTCCTCCTTTACGGAGAGCCGAGGCGGCGGCATCCCCATTACGCTGATTTTGGTGGTGATCTTCTACCTGGGAGGGGAGATCATTGACGGCATCCGCAATACGGACAGCGTTTCCCAGCTGACCCATGTGGTGGGTGGCGTGCTGGGTATGATCTTCGGCTTCCTCTACCGGGGCGGCCGGCGGCGCTGAGATGGTTCTGCCCATTCTCTGTGCCGGTACACTGCTGGCGGCAGATTACGGGCTGCGGAGCCTGGCCCGGCGGGGAAAGCTGGAGCGGGCGCTTTTGGGCGGACGGATCCGGCTGGAGCTGCTGGAAAACCCCGGCATGGCCGGGGGTGCACTGAAAAACCATCCCTATCTGGCCCGGGTTTTGTCTGGCGGAGCACTTTTGATGGTGCTGATTATGTGTCGGGGCGAGCTTTTGCACGGGCGGGGCATGGGCTGCTGGGGCGCGGCGCTGCTGTGCGCCGGGGGCCTGGGCAACGTGCTGGAGCGATTGTGGCGGGGCTGTGTGACAGACTATATTCGATTTCCAAGGCTGCCGGCCGGGCGGCTGCAGCGGCTGGTGTGGAACTTGGCAGACCTTATGCTTTCAGCGGGTGCGCTGCTGCTGGCGGCAGGCAGCATAAGCAGCTGACAGAAAAAGGAGCAAGATATGACAGACTACTTTTCCGTCCAATTGACGGATGATGAAATACGCGGCATCAGCAGCATCGGCCTGGCCCACATGGGGGACGGAGTGTATGAGCTGTTGGTGCGCACCTGGCTGTGCGCCCACGGCAAGGCCACGGGTAAGGGGCTGCACCGGGCCACAGTGGCCCTGGTGTGTGCGCCGGAGCAGGCCCGCCGGGCGCAGAGGATACTGCCTGCGCTGACGGAGGAGGAGCAGGAGGTGTTTCGCCGGGGGCGCAACGCTCATGTCCACTCCATCCCCCAGCACGCCAGCCGGGCGGAATATCAGCAGGCCACGGCGCTGGAGGCACTGTTTGGCTGGCTGTACCTGCACGGACATCGGGAGCGGATCAATGAACTGTTTACACAAATGATGGAGGAATGAGCCATGGCATTGGATGCTGTGTGCCTGCAGGCGGCGGTGCGGGAGATCGCCCCACAGGTGGAGGGCTTGAAAATTGAGAAAATCCAGCAGCCTGCCCGAGATCAGGTAGTCCTGCTGCTGCGGGGCAGCCGGCGGCTGCTGCTGTGTGCCTCGGCCAGCCAGCCGAGGCTGAACCTGACGGAGGTGCTGCGGGATAATCCCAGCCAGGCGCCTATGTTCTGCATGCTGCTGCGCAAGCATTTGGCCGGCGGACGCATTATTACCCTGCGGCAAGAGCCGCTGGAGCGGGTGGTGACGCTGGAGATCGAGGCCATGAACGAGCTGGGAGAGATGGGCCGGTTTTCCCTGGTGCTGGAGGCTATGAACCGCCACTCCAACCTGATTCTGTGCGGCGGCGATGGGCGCATTATCGACTGCATGCGGCGGGTGGATTTTGAGATGAGCCAGCAGCGGCAGGTGCTGCCGGGGCTATACTATCATCTGCCGCCCCGGCAGGAGAAGCGGTCGCCCCTGGAGGTGGAGGAGCAGGAGTTCCGCACTCTCCTGGAAAGCGCTTCCCCGGAGATACAGACGGACAAATGGCTGCTGGACACCTTTACAGCCATCGCACCCCTGTGGGCGAGGGAGATGGCCTTTCGGGCCGGAGGAAGCACGGATTGCCTTTTGTCGGCTGCGGTAGGGCGGCTGTGGTTAGAATTTGATGCCTGGCGCCGCCTGGTGCGGCAGGGAGAGTTCCTGCCGGTGGTCCTTGCCCGGGACGGTAAGCCCTTCGATTTTACCTTTGCTCCGGTTCTGCAATATGAAAATGCCTGTGAAATACGAACGGAGGAGAGCTTTTCCCAGCTTTTGGACCACTTCTATGCCCAACGAGAGCAGGCGGACCGGGTGAGGCAGAAGGGACAGGATCTGCTAAAGACCGCCATCAACGCCCGGGACCGGCTGCGAAGGAAGCTTTCCATGCAGGCCCAGGAGTACGAAAAGACCCGGGACCGGGATACCCTGCGCATCAGCGGTGAGCTCATCACCGCAAACCTCTACCGCATGGAGCGGGGCATGGCAAGGCTGGAGGCGGAGAACTACTACGAGGAGGGCTGCCCTAGGCGGGTTATCCCCTTGGATGTGCGCCTATCCCCCCAGGAGAATGCCGCCAAGTACTTCAAGCGCTATAACAAGGCCAAGACGGCGGAAAAGATGCTGGCGCAGCTGATGGCCCAGGGCCGGGAGGAGCTTGCCTATCTGGAGAGCGTGCTGCAGGAGATCCAACAGGCGGAGAGCGAGCAAGACTTTAACGATGTCCGCGCCGAGCTGACGGAGGGCGGGTACATCCGATCCCACGGGAGGAAGCAGCCGGGTTTTCAGAGGAAGTCCGAGCCCCGGCACTTTCGCACGGATGCGGGGCTACTGGTTCTGGTGGGCCGCAGCAACCGGCAAAATGACAAGCTTACCGGCAAAACAGCGGATAGGACAGATTGGTGGTTTCATACCCAGAAGATCCACGGCAGCCATGTGATCCTATGCACCAATGGTGTGGAGCCGGATGAGGGGAGTATTCTGCAGGCGGCCCAGCTGGCGGCATACTACTCCCAGGGCCGGGACGGCGGTAAGGTTGCCGTGGACTACACCCCGATAAAGTATGTGAAAAAGCCAGCCGGCGCCCGGCCGGGCATGGTGGTCTACACGACCTATCGTACCATCCTGGCCCAGCCGGACGGAGAGCTTGCCCAGCGGCTGGCGGTGAAATAGAAGCCCCGATACACGGCAGGGCTGCGCAAAAAACAGACACCCCCTATGTGGCTTTCAAGCCACATAGGGGGTGTTATGCGAAGATATTTGCAAGAGAGCTTTCAGCTCTGCCTCAGGCGAACACCACCTGCACCAGCACCATGTACAGCACCGTGCCCACACCGATGGACAGCAGGACATTCCGCTTCCACAGGTGCAGGGCCGCCAGCACCGCAATGGAGATTAGCTCCGGTAGGCCGTGGGGGGCAGAGACGACAGAGACGTTCCGCAGGCAGTATACCACCAGCAGGCCCATCATGGCAGCCGGCAGAGTGCGGCCCAGATAGGAGACAATCTTGGGCACCGGACGGTTATCCGGGAAGAGCAGAAAGGGGAGAAAGCGGGTCAGCATGGCCCCCGCCGTCACCGCCAGGGCGATGAGGAGGGCCTGGGTCGTTGTCAATGTCATAGCTTTTTCCTCCCAATAAGCAGCACGGCCAAAACCAGGACCATGGCGGGGATCACCAGCTGATCCGCGCCGAAGACGGCCCGAGCCGCAGCGGTACACACAACGCCGATGATGCCGCTGATGCGGCTGCGGGGATCGGATATTTGCTCAATGAACAGCACCACGAACAGCCCCGTCAAAGCAAAGTCCAGACCGGTGGTGTCAAAACGGATAAACTGGCCGGCCAGAGAGCCCAGCAGGGAGCCGCCCACCCAGTAGGCATAATCCAGCAGGGATATGGCCAGGTAGAAATCCTTCCGGGATACGTCCGGCGGCGGCTCCGCCGAGAAGACGACAGAAAAGGTCTCATCGCTGAGTGTGTAGATTAGGATCGGCTTTGCGCCGCCCAGGCCCCGGTATTTCTCCAGCATGGACACGCCATAAAACAGGTGCCGGGCGTTGACCATAACGCTCATGATGAAGGCACCCAAGGGGTCAAAGGCCGAGGTCAACAGGGTGATGGCCGCGAACTGCATGCTGCCGCAGAAGGCAACTGCACTCATGAGCAGCACCCAAGGGGCGCCAAAGCCCTTGGATTGCATCAGAACGCCGTAGGCGGCGCCCAGCACCAGATAGCCCGTCAGCACCGGAACGGTGTGGGGAAACGCCGCAGCAATAGCCCTCCTCCAGGCGGAGGGGGTCCGGCCGGAGGCATTGCCTCCGGCCGGACGGTTTTGATTCGTATTAGTCATGGTTATAGTTACACACTGAAAAGAATGTCGGCATAGGTGGGATAGGGCCAGAATTCGGCAGAGGTGTAGGTCTCCAGCGTGTTCACCAGGTGGCTGGCCTTGTACTCCAGGGCGTACACCACGTCTCGGTAATACCGGGCGGACTCAATATCCCCCTCAGAGGCGGGGGCCTCCTCCAGGGCCTTGTCCATGGCCCGGGCAGTGTCATACAGCTCGTTATTCAGACCCGACAGCTGCTGCAGCAGCTCCGTCTCGGCGGCACAATCCAGGTACAGGGCCTTTTTGCGCTGCACGGTCTCGGCCAGCTCCCCGGTGTAGCGGGACACGGCAGGGAAGATGCTCCGGCGGATCATAGTCAGCAGGGTATTGGCTTCAATAGCCGTAATCTTGCAGTAGTTCTCCAAATGGATGCCGTACCGGGCGCGCATTTCCGCCTCGGAGAATACATCATGCTTGGTAAAGAGGCTAATGTTCTTAGCGTCGATATAGGCGGGCATGCTGTCCACGGTGTCCCGCCGGTTGCTCAGGCCCCGGCGCTTGGCCTCCTCGGCCCAGGATTCATCGTAGCCGTTGCCATTGAAGATGATGCGCTGATGGGCCTTGAAGGTGTTGTGCAGCAGAGCCTGAAGGGCGGCATTGAAGTCCTCGGCCTGCTCTAAAATATCGGCAAACTGGCCCAGCTCCTCGGCCATGATGGTATTGAGGACGGTGTTAGGGCTGGCGACGGATTGAGAGGAGCCCAGCATGCGGAACTCGAATTTATTGCCCGTGAAGGCCAAGGGAGAAGTGCGGTTGCGGTCGGTGGTGTCCTGGGGGATCTCCGGCAGGGTGTCCACGCCGATCTCCAGCTTCTTCTTGGTCATGTCTACATACGCTGTGCCCCGGATAATGGAATCCAGCACGGCGGTAAGCTCGTCACCCAGGAAGATGGAGATGACCGCCGGGGGCGCCTCGTTGCCGCCCAGACGCAGGTCGTTGCCGGGGTAGGAGACGCAGCAGCGCAGAATGTCCTGATACTCATCCACGCCCTTGATAAACGCCGCCAAAAACAGCAGGAACTGGGCGTTCTGGCTGGGGGTCTTGCCGGGCTTTAGGAGATTCTCACCGGTGTCGGTGGCCAGGGACCAGTTATCGTGCTTGCCGCTGCCGTTGACCCCGGCAAAGGGCTTTTCGTGGAGCAGACACACCAGGCCGTGGCGGTCAGCCACCTTTTTCAGCAGTGACATGGTCAGCTGGTTGTGGTCGGTGGCGGTGTTGGCGTTGGTATAAACCGGGGCGATCTCGTGCTGAGCCGGGGCCACCTCGTTGTGCTCGGTCTTTGCAAATACACCCAGCTTCCACAGCTCCAGGTCCAGGTCCTCCATGAATCGGGCGACTCTGGGCCGGATGGCGCCATAGTAGTGGTCATCCAGCTCCTGCCCCTTGGGGGGACGGGCGCCAAACAGGGTGCGGCCGCACAGCTTCAAATCCTCCCGCTTCTGATACATGCTCTTGTCAATGAGAAAGTACTCCTGCTCCGGGCCAACCTGGGGGATCACGTGCTTGGCCTCCGTATTTCCGAACAGGCGCAGGATGCGCAGGCTCTGCTGATCCAGCCGGCTCATGGAGCGCAGCAGGGGGGTCTTCTTATCCAGCACCTGGCCGCTGTAGGAGCAGAATACCGTGGGGATATATAGGGTTTTATCCTTGACAAAGGCATAACTGGTGGGATCCCAAGCGGTGTAGCCCCGGGCCTCAAAGGTGGCCCGCAGACCGCCGGAGGGGAAGGAGGAGGCATCCGCCTCGCCCCGGGACAGCTCCTTGCCGGACAGCTCCATAATCACGGCGTCCTTGCCGGAGGGGGTGATGAAGCTGTCGTGCTTTTCGGCGGTGACACCGGTCATGGGCTGAAACCAGTGGGTATAGTGGGTGGCGCCCAGCTCCGTGGCCCAATCCTTCATAGCCGCGGCGATCTGGTCAGCAATGGAGCGGGGCAGGGTGGTGCCCTGGGTCATGCATTGCCTCCATGCGTTATAAGCGTCGGGGGACAAACGCTGTCGCATTTTGTCCTCATTGAAGACCATGCAGCCAAACAGCTCCGGGATTTTCTTGATATTCTCGTCCATTGCAAACTCCTTTCGCCGCAGGATGCGGCAGTTGTTATAGCACCGCCTGGATTAAGGCGGGTGTTACATATGTTTCGATTACAGCGGCCGCCGCAATCAGCGGCAAAGCCCACCACAGCAGGATCTGCCCACACTGCCTCACAGCGGCACCCACGGAGCCTGTCTGCTTTCCCAGCAGGGCGTCAGACACCGTCCTGCACAGGTACAGGCCCAGCGCCGCAGACAGGATCAGCGCCGGTATCTCAAAAATGCCGTGTGGCAGGATCCCTGTCAGGTACTTCCACAGGGGGATGCCCTGGTGGACATAGTATCCGGCAAACAGGCCCAAGGTGGCGCCGTTTACGCCCAGGGCCAGGGCGGGCAGCCGGATAAACGGGAGCAATCCATATACTGTGGCCATGACCATAGCGGATAGGTTGTTCAGCAGCAGCGCAGAGAAAACAACGTTTCCGTCATCACTGGCCATGCCGCTCTGCTGGAGCATTTGGGCAAACTGCTCCACAATGCCGTCCGCCTGCGCAGGAAAGAGCAGGCTACCTATAAAGCTCAGCACAACAATCCCCGCAAAGGCCCATCCGGCGGTAAAGACCACGCTGCCCAGATCCTGCCGGTAAAAGGCGGCGGTACTTCCGTAGATCTGCTTCAGCTTGTACATCAGTTCAGCTTTTCAAGACCTGACCGCAGGCGGCGCAGGGTCTCTTCTTTTCCCAGGATGGCACAGATTTCCACGGCACCGCCGGGGGTTACCAGCTTGCCGGCAGCGGCAATGCGCACAGGCCACATGAGCTTTGCGTTCTTCACCTCCAGCTTTTCAGCCAGGGAAATCAGCCCGTCATGGACGGTCTCCACCGTCCAGGTGGGGAGGGACTCCAGCATGGGAATGGCAGCCTCCAGCATGGCCTTGCAGACCTCAGGATTGGTCTTGGCCTTTTTATTGGTGAAGAATTCCACATCATATTCCGGACAGACATCAAAGAAATCCACCTTCTCGGGAATATCCGAAAGGCGCTCACACCGGGCCTGGAGAAGCCCGGCGATGGCGGCAAGGTCAAAATCGCCTTTCACCGTCTGACGGATATAGGGCTCGGCCACCTTGGCAAAGTCCTCCGGCACCATGGCCCGCAGGTACACGGCGTTGAAGTGGTCCAGCTTGGCCCGGTCGAAAATGGCGGGGGACTTGGAAATACCGGCAATGTCAAAGGCCTTCACCAGCTCCGGTAGGGTGAAAATCTCCTGCTCAGCCAGGTCACCCTTGGGGCTCCAGCCCAGGAGGGCCACATAGTTGAGGATGGCCTCGGTGAGGTAGCCCTCTGCCTTCAAGTCCTCGTAGGAGGGGTCACCATGGCGCTTGGACATCTTATTTTGCGCATCCCGCATCACCGGGGAGCAATGGACATAGGTGGGAATCTCCCAGCCAAAGGCCCGGTAGAGCAGGTCGTATTTGGGGGCGGAGGAGAGATATTCGCTGCCGCGCACCACATGGGTGATGCCCATGAGGTGATCATCGATGACGTTGGCAAAGTTATAGGTGGGCAGGCCGTCCCGTTTCAGGAGCACCTGGTCATCCAGGGTGCTGTTTTCCACGGTGATGTCGCCGAAAATAGCGTCATGAAAGGTGGTGGTGCCGTCCGTGGGGATCTTCTGGCGGATGACGTATGGCTCGCCGGCCTCTACCCGGCGCAGGGCTTCCTCCAAAGGCAGGTCACGGCAGGGATCAGCGGCACGGCCAAAGTCGCCGCTGTCCTCCTCAGACTCGGCCTTTTCACAGAAGCAATAGTATGCAGCGCCTTTTTCCACCAGCAGCCGGGCATACTTCCCGTAGGTGTCCCGGCGCTGGGATTGGATATAGGGGGCCACAGGACCGCCCACATCGGGGCCCTCGTCGTGGGTGAGGCCGCACTCGGCCATGGTACGGTAGATTACATCCACCGCACCCTCCACCTGACGGTTCTGGTCGGTGTCCTCAATGCGCAGGATGAAGGTGCCGCCGTGAGAGCGGGCGATGAGCCAGGTATACAGGGCTGTGCGCAGATTGCCTACGTGCATATACCCTGTGGGCGAGGGGGCAAACCGGGTGCGCACCTTGCCGTGGGGAATCTTGGCCTCCATCTGCTCAAAATAGCTGTAATCCAGTTTCATGGCGATCAACCTCCGCAAATTAGTCACATTTATCCATAATAAAAATATACCATACTATTATAAGGTAGCTGCCGAAAAAGTCAAGAAAAAAAGCTTATCCCGTTGCATTTTTGCGGGAAAGGTGATACCATAAACATAATTTGTATAAAATAGGGCTTCGGGCCCGTTTGCGGAAGGAGTAATGAAACATATGGAGAACACAGTGGAGAAGAAAAAGCGGATTTTCAGCGGCATCCAGCCCAGCGGCGAGCTGACCCTGGGCTCTTACATGGGGGCCATCCGTAACTGGGTGGACCTGCAGGATGAATATGATTGCCTGTACTGCATCGTGGACATGCACGCCATCACCGTGCGGCAGGATCCGGCCACCCTGCGCCGGCGCAGCGTGAACCAGCTGGCCCAGTACATCGCCTGCGGCTTAGACCCCAAGAAAAACATTATGTTCATACAGAGCCATGTGCCACAGCATGCGGAGCTGAGCTGGATCCTGGGCTGCTATACCCAGTTCGGCGAGCTGAGCCGCATGACCCAGTTCAAGGCCAAGGCCAAGCAGCATGCAGACAACATCACTGCGGGCCTGTTTACCTATCCTGTCCTCATGGCGGCGGATATTCTGCTGTACCAGGCAGACCTGGTGCCGGTGGGAGAGGACCAAAGGCAGCATGTGGAGCTGACGCGGGACATTGCTCAGCGGTTTAACGGCCTGTACAGCGACACCTTTACCCTGCCGGAGGCGTTTATCCCCAAGATGGGCGCCCGGGTCATGAGCCTTGCAAACCCAGAGAACAAAATGAGCAAGTCCGACCCCGATGGGTGCGTTTTTATGATGGACAAGCCCGAGGACATCATGCGCAAGTTCAAGCGCGCTGTTACCGATTGCGAGACGGCGGTGAAGTTTGACAAGGAGAATAAGGCCGGTATCTCCAACCTGCTGACCATCTACTGCGCTGCCACGGGCAAGACCGTTGCCGAGGCGGAGGGGGAGTTCGCCGGCCAGGGCTATGGCATTTTCAAGCCCGCCGTGGGCGAGGCCGTGGTGGAGCTGCTGCGGCCCCTGCGGGAGGAGTCCGAGCGCATCATGAAGGACAAGGCGTACCTGGAAAGCGTTTACAAAGAGGGCGCCGCCCATGCCTCCTACCTGGCCAACAAGACCCTCAGCAAGGTCCACCGCAAGATCGGCTTTGTAGCGAAATAAAAGTAGAATATTATAATAAGACTGTCGATAAAGTGGTATACTTGCGATAACGGTAAGGAAGGGCGTGTGAGGGAGACCCAAGAAGGGGGTCCCTCGCCATTGAAATCAATAGTTTTTGAAGCTTTTTAAAGATTCAAAAGCTTCAGCAGAAATACTTTTTCGACACGCTGATGTTTCCTTGCAAAGGCGGAAAAAATTTGTTATAATCGATAAAAGTGAACGCACAAAAATTCACAGAGAAAGGATTTGGCAACTATGATCTATACCAGCGAAGTACAGCATATGTGCCCCATCGCCAAGGGCGCTTATCACGGCCCCGCTCCTATTCCTGAGGAGGGGAAGTGGGTCCAGGCTAAGGAGATCGGCGATATCTCCGGCTTTACCCACGGCATCGGCTGGTGCGCTCCCCAACAGGGCGCCTGCAAGCTGACGCTGAACGTGAAAAACGGCGTCATTGAGGAGGCTCTGGTGGAGACCATCGGCTGCTCCGGCATGACTCATTCCGCCGCTATGGCATCCGAAATTCTCATTGGCAAGACCATTCTGGAGGCACTGAACACCGACCTGGTCTGTGACGCTATCAATACCGCCATGCGTGAGCTGTTTTTGCAGATCGTGTATGGCCGTACCCAGTCCGCTTTCTCCGAGGGCGGCCTGGCAGTGGGCGCTTCTCTGGAGGATCTGGGCAAGGGCCTGCGCAGCCAGGTGGGCACCATGTTCGCCACCAAGGAAAAGGGTCCCCGCTATCTGGAGATGGCCGAGGGCTATGTGACCCGGGTGGCCTTGAACAAGGACGATGAGATCGTGGGCTACGAATTCATCAGCCTGGGCAAGATGATGGACTTCATCAAGAAGGGCGATGACGCCAATACCGCCATGGAAAAGGCCAAGGGCCACTATGGCCAGTTCGATAGCGCCGCCAAGTATGTCGACCCGAGACAGGAATAAGGAGGAGGACGAAATTATGGCACTGTTTGAAAGCTACGAAAGAAGAATCGACAAGATCAGCGGCGTCCTCGCTCAGTACGGCATCGGCTCCGTGGAGGAGTGCCGGGAGATCTGCCGGGCCAAGGGCTTCGATCCCTATGAGATCGTAAAGAGCATCCAGCCCATCTGCTTTGAAAACGCCTGCTGGGCCTACACCGTGGGCGCGGCCATCGCCCTGAAGGCCGGGGTCAAGACCGCTGCCGAGGCTGCAAAGCTGATCGGCGTGGGCCTGCAGTCCTTCTGCATCGACGGCTCTGTGGCCGAGGACCGCAAGGTGGGCCTGGGCCACGGCAACCTGGGCGCCATGCTCCTCAGCGAGGAGAGCAAGTGCTTCGCCTTCCTGGCCGGCCACGAGTCCTTCGCCGCCGCCGAGGGCGCCATCGGCATCGTGAAAAACGCCAACAAGGCCCGCAAGGAGCCCCTGCGTGTCATCCTCAACGGCCTGGGCAAGGACGCCGCCCAGATCATCAGCCGCATCAACGGCTTCACCTATGTGCAGACCCAGTTCGACTATTATACCAGCGAGCTGAAGATCGTCCGGGAGATCCGTTATTCCGAGGGGGAGCGGGCCAACGTCCGCTGCTACGGCGCCGACGATGTCCGCGAGGGCGTGGCCATCATGCACCATGAGGGCGTGGACGTGTCCATCACCGGCAACTCCACCAACCCCACCCGCTTCCAGCACCCTGTGGCCGGCACCTATAAGAAGGAGTGCATCGAGCAGGGCAAGAAGTATTTCTCCGTGGCCTCCGGCGGCGGTACGGGCCGTACCCTGCACCCGGACAACATGGCTGCCGGCCCTGCCTCTTACGGCATGACCGACACCATGGGCCGTATGCATTCTGACGCCCAGTTTGCCGGCTCCAGCTCCGTGCCCGCCCATGTGGAAATGATGGGCTTTTTGGGCATGGGCAATAACCCCATGGTGGGTGCCACCGTGGCTGTTGCCGTGGCGGTGGAGGAGAGCCTGAAGTAAGAAAAGCTCCTTCCACAGCTGAATGAAAAGATGAAAAGAACCCTTTATCCTATGTGGATAAAGGGTTCTTTCTCTTGAGACGGCTATGCTTTAGGCGCGGGTGGGAGCGATAAAAGGGGGAGAAAAATAGGCCATTCCTACATTATTTTCTAATCTCCCCGTTAGGGCCTGGATAAGGACGGCCCGCATTGCTTTCGGAACTGCAGAGCGGAGATGGAAGGGGCCTGTTCCATGATAGGTGACTCCGCAAAAATACCGGCGCGGTTGCGGTGGATATTGTGCAAACTTAATAAATGTCGAGTATTTTTTTTTTGTTTGTTGTTGACTTTGACTAAAATACTATGTATTATGGAACTGTAACATCGGTAAATACAGGTATTCCAATTGACTATAGGGCTTGCGCAACAAAGCTGACCGGGCTGCATATTTGTTGGAATACTATCCTGGTACTTACCGCTGAGAAAAAACAGGAGGGACTAAAAATGAAAGGAATCAAGAAGGCATTGTGCCTGCTGGTACTGCTTTTCTCTGTGGCGCTAGCGCTGCCTGTGACGGCCAATGCTTCCACAAATGGGCACACGGCCCAGGAGGCCCTTGCATGGGCAAGGGCGCAGGTGGGTAAAAGCCTGGATTACGATGGCGTTTATGGAGCTCAGTGCGTGGACCTCATTAAGTATTACTATGATTTTTTGGGCTGCGCCAGCTATGCAAGGGGTAACGGCTGCGACTATGCCACCAACGCCCTGCCCAGCGGTTGGGCGCGCTACCAGGGAGCACAGCCTCAGCCGGGCGACATCCTGGTATATAGCGGCAACGCCAGCAATCCCTACGGCCATGTGGCCATCTATGAAGCGGACCGAGTGACCTATCACCAGAATTTGGATTATAACCAGTGGGTCGTATGCTCCAGCTATCAGTATAATAGGCTCGGCAACCCCTACTGGGGCGTGATTCGGCCGGACTTTGTCTCCGCCCCGGTCTCGGCCACCTGGGAGGGGCCGACGCTTACCAGCGTGACGGAAACAAATGCTACGGTTTCCGGAAAGGTCACCTTTGGCCAGACCCTGAAAACAACATCCGCCGGTATGCGCCTGTATGACGGCAGCGGCAAACTGATTACTTACTATAAGCCGGATACTACGAATTACACCTCCACCTATGTGACCTTTGATTTCAACATCAACACCGAGCTGTATTACACTCTCTCACCCGGAAAAACTTATAAGGTCCAATTCTATACGGTGAGCGGCGGCCGTGAATACACATCGTCGGCGGTGACATTCACCACGCCGCACACCCATAGCTATCAGAATGGTGCATGTACTATCTGCGGGGCTAAGGATCCCAACTATAAGCTCACCGCGCCCAGTGTAAAGACGGATTATCTGATTTCCACCGGTAAGCCTTACATCAAGTGGGCCGCCGTAGCTGGGGCTAGCAAGTATGAAGTGTACCGCAGCGGCAGCAAGGATGGAACCTATACACTCCTCGGCACTACCACAAATCTTAATTACACCGACAGCAAGGCCAACGCCGGCTATATTTATTATTATAAGGTCAAGGCGGTGAATGCCAATAGCATTAAGAGTAACTATAGCGCCACCGTCGCTGCTACTTGCCATTGCGCAAGACC
>ULRK01040446.1_pt1 | contig 22754 bp, 21 predicted proteins | sample 1955341 | NCBI WGS metagenome assembly ULRK01 (sample SAMEA4835680, study PRJEB28245) | human gut metagenome | biome: gut microbiome; material: fecal sample | place: Denmark | collected 2008
CAATATTGACAGGTGCATTAATTCGAATAGCGAACCCGAGAAGTGCTATCCCAAGAAAAGCACTACCACACTTGCCATATGAACGCTCTGTTGGTTTCGCATCCTTGCGAAACTCTGGGCGTTCAACTTCGGGCATCCATGCCCGTCCCTTGTCAAAGGTGGAGTGCCGTCACCCCCGATAACATAACGGTTTACACCCATTCCGATGTAAAAACCGGTTCATCATAAATCATCACGCTGTGAATGACATATTTCGCTTTTATTTTACATTTATTTGCTGTTGTCGCTTTACTTGCCGCTTTACTTGACAGAACAGCCTTTTTTGTATTATAATAAAGGTTGAAATTGAATTATACCGCCATATCGGGCGTATGAAAGGACAACTCGCAAAATGGAAGAGAAAAAATATGACTTTTCTGCCATAGAAAGTAAGTGGCAGAAATACTGGGACGAGCATCAGACATTCAAGGCTGAAAACGGCAGTACCAAGCCGAAATTCTACGCTCTCGTAGAGTTCCCCTACCCCTCCGGCGCAGGTATGCATGTAGGTCATATCAAGGCTTATTCCGGCCTTGAGGTAGTCAGCCGCAAGAGAAGGCTTCAGGGCTATAACGTACTGTTCCCGATTGGCTTTGACGCTTACGGTCTGCCCACCGAGAACACCGCCATCAAGACCGGCGTTCATCCCCGTAAGGTCACCGATAACAACATAGTAAAATTTACCAGCCAGCTCAAGCGTGTCGGCTTCTCATTCGACTGGTCAAGGGTCATCGACACCACCGAAGAGCGTTATTACAAGTGGACTCAGTGGATATTCCTCAAGATGTTCGAGCATGGCCTTGTATTCAGGGATAAGACGCTCGTAAACTACTGCCCGAGCTGTAAGGTCGTGCTTTCAAACGAGGACTCACAGGGCGGTCACTGCGATATCTGCCACAGCGAGATAGTGCAGATGACCAAGGAAGTATGGTACCTGCGTATCACCGAATATGCCGACAAGCTGTTACAGGGACTTGAAACGGTCGATTATCTGCCTAACATAAAGCTCCAGCAGGAGAACTGGATAGGCAAGTCTACAGGCGCTTTCGTCAACTTCTCCATCAAGGAAAACGGCGAGAAGCTCCGCATCTACACGACCCGTCCCGACACGCTCTACGGCGTTACCTTTATGGTTATCGCTCCCGAGCATCCCATAATAGAAAAGTACAGGAATTCCATAAAGAACATTGCCGACCTTGACGCTTACAAGGCAGAGTGCAGCAAGAAGAGCGAGTTTGAAAGAACACAGCTTGTCAAGGACAAGACGGGCGTAAAGATAGACGGTCTTACAGGTGTAAACCCCGTTACCGGCAAGGAAATTCCGATATACATTTCCGACTATGTAATGATGGGATACGGCACGGGCGCTATAATGGCGGTTCCTGCTCACGATACCCGTGACTATGAATTTGCAAAGAAGTTCGGCATTGATATAATCGAGGTTATCAAGGGCGGCGACATCTCGAAGGAAGCCTACACGGGCGACGGCGAGATGGTGAATTCGGGCGAGCTGAACGGCATTACGAACAAGAAGGACGCTATCGAAAAGATGCTCGGCGTACTTGCAAAGCTCGGCTGCGGCGAAAAGGGCATACAGTACAAGATGAAGGACTGGGCATTCAACCGTCAGAGATACTGGGGCGAACCTATCCCGATAGTACACTGCCCCGACTGCGGAATTGTTCCCGTACCTTATGAGGAATTGCCTCTGGAGCTTCCTCCCGTTGAGAACTTCCAGCCCGGTCAGGACGGCGAAAGTCCGCTTGCAAAGATAGATTCATTCGTACACTGCAAATGCCCCAAGTGCGGCAAGGACGCACGCAGAGAAACAGATACAATGCCTCAGTGGGCAGGCTCAAGCTGGTACTTCCTGCGTTACTGCGACCCCAACAACGACAAGGAATTTGCTTCACAGGAAGCACTCAAATACTGGCTTCCTGTTGACTGGTACAACGGCGGTATGGAACACGTTACCCGTCATATGATCTACTCACGTTTCTGGCACAAGTTCCTTTACGATATAGGCGAAGTACCCACCCCCGAGCCTTATGCAAAGCGTACCGCACAGGGTCTTATCTTAGGTCCGGACGGCGAGAAGATGAGCAAGTCAAGAGGCAACGTAATCGACCCGAATGACGTTGTTGACGTATACGGCGCAGACGTTCTTCGTGTATACGTTCTGTTCATGGGCGACTATGAGCAGGCGGCTCCCTGGAACGACAGCAGTATGAAGGGCTGTAAGCGTTTCCTTGACCGTGTATGGAATCTTCAGAATATGCTTGTCCGCGGCGATGAATACTCAGACGAACTGAGAACATCAATGCACAAGACGATAAAGAAGGTCAGCGAAGATATTGAGAAGATGAGATTCAACACGGCTATTGCCGCTATGATGTCGCTTATCAACGAGATTACCGCAAACGGCAAGATTAACGATGCCGAGATGAAATCGCTGCTGATACTCCTGAATCCCTTTGCTCCCCACATCACCGAGGAAATGTACAATTCGCTCGGCTACGGCATACTGAACGAAGCGCAGTGGGTAACATACGACGAGGCGCTCTGCGTTGACAGCACCGTTGAGATAGTAGTTCAGCTGTGCGGTAAGATAAAGGCTCGTATAAACGTTCCTACAGCCGCCGACAAGGACGAGCTGCTGAAGATGGCAAAGGAAGCTATCGCACAGTCGCTTGAGGGCAAGACGATCCGCAAGGAGATAGTTGTTCCCGGCAAGCTCGTAAACATTGTTGCAAACTGATAATATAAGGATATACAAAACCGCTCCCGGAGTGTTACGGGAGCGGTTTTTAGTTTAGTCTGTATGCTTTTAAGGAGGCGAGGGTGATGGCGATTTTCGAGGGATAGTGCGAAAAATTTAATTGATGGTGCGGATAGGGAGCAATCCCTCCGGTAGTCGCCCGAATTCTTTTGGGCGACAGCACCTCCCTTTGACAAGGGAGGCAAGAATATGGTGCGAGGCTAAGGCTTTACTACTCTACCAAAATGACAACGAAAGAATATAACATACCAAAAAGTGTATAAATTATGCAGAAAGTAGCATAAATCGCAATCCTTTCTTGCCTCCCCTCGAAAAAGGGGAGGTGGCACGGCTGATAATTTTTTCTGGCTTGCTGTACAGTATTCAGATAGTCCTGCCTTTACAATTCTGAAACTATTCCGAGCCGTGACGGTGGGGATTGAAATTGATAGGAGTACTATCTTCAAATCTTCTAAGCAAACACAATCCCCACCGTCTTGACGGCAAAAAGTATAGCAATTTTGGAAACAGTCCGGTAAATTACAAAATGAAGATGATGTAGAATAACGGTTTTGCAATGCCGTCAAGCCACCTCCCCTTTTTCGAGGGGAGGCAAGTTTAGTGCGGGGCAAAGGGATGGTGGCGATTTTGCGATGGTTGTGGGAATGGCAGTATTAGGTGCAACGGGAGGAGCGAGCTCCTCCCCTACGAAAAGCGAGAGGGATAGTGCGGGTTTGGGAGGGTTGGTGCGGATAGGGAACAATCCCTCCAGTAGTCGCCCAATTCTTTTGGGCGACAGCACCTCACCTTTGACAAGGGAGGCAAGTTTAGCGCTGGGCGAAGCGGTTGATGTGCTTTTGAGAAGGCTGTGGGGATAGAGAGGTTCGATGGGTGTAAAGCAATCCCTCCGTCTTGACGGCAGAAAAGTTTAGTGAATAAAAAGGCGGACGTGTTGTAAGTAAAACGCAACAGAGCAACAGTTTGTGCCTTGCCGTCAAGCCACCTCCCTTTGACAAGGGAGGCAAGTTTAGTGCGGATGCGAAACAAGCAGAAACCGGTTTTTGTTTAGCCTATATGCTTTCAAGTGCGTAGCCTTTGCCTCTTTCGTAGGTGATAGTCACATCTGCTTTGTTATCATCGAGTTTTTTATTAAGCCGTGAAACCGCCGTGAACAGCGCATTTGCGTTGTCGGAATACGGCAGACCCCACACATTCTCATAAAGTTCGGCTTTCGGCACTGTACTGCCGATATTTCGGGCAAGCATCAGCAGAATCGAGAACTCTTTCTGGGTAGTGAGCAGGTCGTTTTCGGCAAAATATGCCGCCATTGAAACCGTATCAAGCCTGAGCCTTCCGAACGAGATATAACGCTTATCTTTCCGTACTGAGCGAAGCCTTGCCTCTACCCTTGCTATCAGCACCTGAATATCGTAGGGCTTCGGCAGATAATCATCGCCGCCTGCTCTCAGTGCCGTTATAATATCATCGTTTTCGCTGAGTGCGGACAGAAACAGTATCGGAATATCGTATTTTGCCTTTATCTCACGGCAAAGCGATATTCCGTCGCCGTCAGGGAGCATTATATCAAGTATCACAAGATCGACATCGTTATTCGACAGCATATAACGGCACTGCGCCGCATCTGCCGCCTCAAGAACGCTGTAATCCTCCATAGAAAGACACGAGCTGTTTATCTTCATTATATGCGGATTGTCCTCTACAAGCAGAATCGTACTCACTTTGCATCTTCCTTTCCACACGGTACGGTAAAGCGGAACACCGCTCCGTTTTCACTGCTGTCTGCGGTTATTTTGCCGCCTGTCGATTCTATAATATCACGGCAGATATAAAGTCCCAGCCCATTTCCGCCGTCCGTGCTGTAGCCTTTGTCAAACAGATGTGCAAGCGCCTCACGGGATATTCCCGTTCCGGTATCGGATACCGTGAACACGGCGAAATTATCACCGTCGGCGGATTTTTCTGCCGAAAATATCACTGTTCCGTTCTCGGTATGCTTGCCCGAATTTACAGCCAGATTTATAAGCACCTGAAGCAGCATTTCACGGTTTGCTATTATATCGGGGCAGTTATCCGCCCTTGTGACAAGCCGGTTGCCGTGCTTTGCAAGTATAGGTCTGCAAACCGCCGCCGCATCGGAAAGAACGTCCCTTGCGGCAAACCTGCTCAGCTCCATTGCGGTGACCTCGTTATGAGATACCGAGAGCAGCTTTGTCACCATATCGGACAGACGCTGAGCCTCGCTTGAAATCGTTTCAAGATTTGACAATGTTTCATCGTTTACGACATTCTTTTCTATCTGTTTTTCGGTAAGCTGTGCGTATCCGCTCATTACCGTGAGCGGAGTTTTCATTTCGTGGGCGATATTGTGCATAAAATCGGTTTTCAGCCTGTCGAGCTTTTCAAGCGTTTCATTCATATGGGTGACCTGCGATTCACGCTGTTTCGATTCGTCAAGGCGGCGCTCTGTTCTGGACAGATTTATAGTAAGCATGACCGCATTACAGAACACGAACAATATAGTCGCATAGGAGCGGATATAGAATATCTTCGTGAAGTAGGTAAGCCCTTCTATCAAATAAACGACTGTGGTAAGTACAACGGTTGAGCATACTATAATGCTGTCGATGTAGCCCATAAGCCTGTGTTTTACCGCCGTAACACAGATATATACAGAAGAAAGAATCAGATATACCGCCATAACAGCGCCTGCAACAACGGTAAAATGCGTATAAACGGTTGACGGCGTAAAGATGTAGAACAGCAATATCGCACCTGCCGAGCATACGGAGGTCACGACAAAATGCTTATGCGGTCTTAATCCGAGTGCGGCAAAGGCATAGAGCAGTATAAACACGAAGTAAAGTATATTCGTAATGTATTCGAGCTTATGCTCCGTGTACCAGTCAAGATACGGGAACAGTACGCCTATCTGCTTGCTTTCATATATGAGATAATGCAGAGCCGCAGTAAGACAGGACAGCGAAAACCACATCATACTGCGTTTTCTGTTTCCGAGAAGGAACATTCCGAAAAAGAATATTGCCATAGCAAGCAGAGTTCCCGCAATAAGTCCGTCACAAACGGTCTGTGCCCTTTCATTTGCGGATATAAGCGGAGCTTTTGCAAGGCACAGCTTTTGTATCGTGCCTGTTCTGTGATTAAACCATGCGTGACGGATTATTATCTCCGCAGTATCCGCCTGTGCGGTGAAATATAGCGTGTATCTGTCTGTCGCAGGGACAAATTCTTCGGCATTGTCGGACACCTTACCGACCTCGCTGAGCAGTTTTCCGTCAATATAGACCTGTTGTGCATAGGTCGCCGTTTCTCCGGAAAGTCCGTAGGTGACACCTTTTTCAAGGGGCAATACTATGCGGAATGTGGCATATTTATCATCGGGATTGCCCTGCGATATATCGCCTTTTGCAAAATCGTCCGGAGTATACAGCCGTCCTGTGTAATATTCGCCGGAGGATATATCTATACCGACACCTTGCTTTGACAAATCGACATCAGCTATTTTGTCCGCAGACGGTATATCGACAGATTCCGGCATTGTGCCTGCGGTAAGAAGATAGAAAAACAAAGAAACAATTATTATAAACAATACGCAGACAAAAGCTGTTTTGGCATTTCTCCGCACATTTCCGTTCATACTCTCACCCCCTTGTATTTTACTCCGCTTTTTCGGCAGATACGGCTTTCTTGCCGAATTGTAAGAAAATTCTTATTCTATTTTAACACAAAAAAGGAAAGCCGACAAGGAGAATGCGCAAAATAAAATATTACAAGCAAAAAAGTCTTTTCTTTTTCGGCGATATGTGATACAATAATAGGTAACATATTTAAAAAATCTCCGATGAAAAGGAACGGAATAAATTATGAAGAAGATATTACGCTTTGCATCTGCTCTGCTTTGCGGGGCTATGCTGTTATGCTCGCTTTCCGTTACCGCTTTTGCGGAAAACGACGACGAGGTATATGATTTTGACCCGAACACCGACAAGATATACAGCGAGGCTGTGTATATGGTCAACACCGACACGGGCGACGTTGTTTTCAAGAAGAACGAGAGCAAGAAAATGTACCCTGCTTCAACCACAAAAATAATGACCTGCATAATTGCGCTTGAGCATCTGTCCGAGGGCTCTTTATCAAAGAAGGTGGAAGTGCCTTATGACTGCTTCAACGATTTCTACGAGGACCCGAACTACAGCGACCCGTCAAATGCGGCGATAGAGCCGCTGCAGGACAACCTGACATACAAGGACTGTCTGTATGCGCTTATGCTCCCGTCTGCCTGTGAAGCGGCAAACATTCTTGCCTATAATATAGGCGGAGGAAGCATCACAAAGTTTATCGGAATGATGAACGAAAAAGCGAAGGAGCTTGGCTGTACCGGAACAAACTTTGTGAACGCTCACGGTCTTCACAATGCAAACAACTACACAACTGCGGAAGACCTGTATAAAATGACAAAATACGCATATGACAAATTTCCGCTGTTCAAGAAAATAACAAGCACCTATGAATATGAGATGCCGAAAAATGACGCAAACCCCGACGGCTACTCTATTTACAGCACTATCTCACTTCTTCGTCCCGGCAGTGTTTACGAATATGAATACGCATACGGAACAAAGACGGGTACTACCGATGAAGCCGGAAGATGCCTTGTTTCAGCCGCTAAGAATCAGTACAACTATATCCTTGTGACGCTCGGCGCACCGGTAAAGGACAAGAACGGCGAATACTATGACGACTGGTATTCGATGATCGACGCACTCAACCTCTACAAGTGGGCATTCACAAACTTTGAAATGGCTACCGTTGTAAATAAGGACGAGCAGATAACCGAAGTCAAGGTCGAAATGGGCGAGAGCGCAACGCACGTTATACTGACACCCGAAAGCGACTACACGGCGCTTATGCCGAAATCGGTAAAGGAATCGGGAGTGCAGAAGGTCTTTAAGGCATACGAAAGCGTACAGGCTCCCGTGAAAAAGGGTGATATACTCGGCGTAATGGACGTTAAATTCAAGGGCGAAACTATCACCACGATGAACCTTGTGGCAAACAACAATGTTGCCAGATCGGACGTGGAATATTATATAGAAAAAGCAAAGGACGAGTTCGACAAGCCGTGGTTCAAGGTTTCGGCTGTCGGAATAGTTGTACTGCTTATCTGCTTTATCGTTACAAGAACGATAGAAAACTCCAAGCGCAGAAAGCTGGCATCAAAGGAGAAGCGCCGCTTTGAAAGCTACGCTAAAAGACGCTGATGCAAGGTGTTAATATAATCTGCCTCGGCAGACTGAAGGAAAGCTATCTGAGAGATGCCTGCAAGGAATATGAAAAGCGGCTCGGCGGCTCCTGTGTGCTGAAGATATATGAGCTTGAGCCTGTCGCACTGCCTAATGAGCCGTCTGACAGGCAGATAGAGGACGCACTCGAAAAAGAAGCTGAAATGATAGAAAAGAAGCTGGCGAAGAACGCTCTTACCGTTGCTATGTGCATTGAGGGAAAGCAGCTTTCAAGCGAGGAGCTTGCCGCTAAGCTGAGTGATACGGCGGTGCAGGGAAAGTCGGCGGTGAACTTCATAATCGGAAGCTCGTTCGGGCTTGCACCGAAGATAAAGGCGATGGCTGATATAAAGCTGTCGATGTCGAAGATGACTTTTCCGCATCAGCTTGCAAGGGTGATGCTTCTGGAGCAGATTTACAGGGCGTATAGTATTATTGCGGGGAAAAGGTATCATAAATAAATACTAAGGAGAGAAGGAACAATGAGCATATTCACGATTATTGCCGGTGTCAACGGCGTGGGTAAAAGCAGCCTTACCGGACTTCTCAAGGGAGAACGTTCCGACCTCGGTATTATAGTTGATGTTGACGCTATCTCGGCTAAATGCGGTGGAAATATCAAAGGCGGTAAAAAAGCTATACAGATGATAAACGACTGCCTTGATAAGAAAATCAATTTCACACAGGAAACAACATTATCGGGAAAACGAATATTCGGTACATTGGAAAAAGCAAAGAAAAACGGTTATTATATCAGGATGTATTATGTGGCTCTGAGTTCACTCAATGAAAGCTGTATCAGAATAGAAAACCGTGTCAGAAAAGGCGGTCACGATATTCCGAAAGAAGATGTTACAAAGCGATTTGCAAAACGTTTTGACGATGTGATCAAAGTTCTTCCGTACTGCGATGAGGTTCATTTTTATGACAACGAAAACGGATTTATTGACGCAGGCGAATATAAAAACGGTGAAATTGTAATTAAGCAACACACGGAGTGGCTTGATCAACTGAAAAACGAATTTTCGGATAAACAGGTATAACTCCTTCTTAAACGGCAAAAGCAAAACGTCAGGTAACGCCACTTTGCAAATGAAGAACAGACAATCGTATACGCAACAGGTTTTATGTTATTGCTATAAATGAAACGAGGTGTATTATGTTCAAGAGCGACAAAACAGCACTTTTGCAATCATTGCTTTTTCCTGTGTTAATTATTATATGGGGCATTGCACGCACTGTTACCGACTTTCTTTATGCGGGCGGAATTTCAGCGTTTACACGGCTTGACGCTTTGTGGCGGTATGTTTGCTTCGGAGCTATAATATGCAGTGTAATTGCAATAATTATAACACTCTGCGGAAAGGTCGATACGTCACGTTACTTTTTAAAAAGGCTTATAGGCACATGCGGACTGGTTGTTTTATACGGCGTTGCAATGAGCTTCGCCACAAGTATGCTTCCTGCCGTGTTCATCGGTATTGCGGGTATTGCTTATCAGATACTCAGAGTGCAGGACGATGATTCAAGTAAAACGGAGCGTGCGGTACTTATGCTGTCTGACCCGGCTATTCATCTTACGGTGTTCTGGGGGATCCAATGGGTATCTGAATTTGTTAAAACGGAATAATATAAGGCGGAACAGCATAAAAACCGTTCCGCCTTTTCTGTATATAATATGCAAAAGAAAAACCGCTTTGGTAATCAAAGCGGTTGGCACGCCAAGAGGGATTCGAACCCTTATTACCCCAAAAGTTTTTCTATGTTATCAGCAATACGAACCTTAAATTCTTCCATCGCAGATGGAAAGGTGTGCTGATAGACCTTTTCAATCATGTCAGTCGATGAATGCCCCATTAATTCCGCAATATATTTCTGTGGTATTCCAAGCAATAATGCTTGACTGGCGTAATAATGTCACAAAGAATAGAATCTAAATATATGTAGCCCGTGTTTACGAAGAAATGAATTCCAATCACGGCTTATTTTATTTGAAGATATAACGCAAATCCGTTTTTTATCCGGAGTATTCATGAGTTTATCTCGCAGTAAGGGCGATATTGGTATTGTCCTATATCCGGCGTATGACTTAGGCGGCTTATATACTTCTCTGCCATGCTCATTTATTACAACTGCTTTGCGAATTTCTAATCCGTCAGCGGTAATGCAATCCTTTGTCAATGCACATATTTCCGAAGGACGCAATCCACATTGACTGGCTAATAAAAATGGAATCTCAAGCTCTGTATTTTTGATTAGTTTGTATATTACTTTTATTTCGTTTTCATCCGGTACATAAAATGATGATTTTATCTTTTGCGGTAGTGATATACGATAGACAAAATCGGGAGCGAACATTTGCAAAGAGGCGTGCAATAAACCATACGCATTACGTACCGTTTTAGGTGAATAACAATAAGATAATTTATTGATTGCTCGCTGAATAAGTTCCTGGTCAAGTTTGCTATCTTAACGTCGTGCAAAATATACAAATAACGCTGATTTGCTTTTTTGTAACCGTAGATAGTAGATGGGGATAAAACAGCGGTTTTGCTTTCTATATAGCGATCTATCGCCTGTTTTACAGTGATATTTTTGTTATTATTCATTAAATCCTCTCCATTTCCAATTAATTTGATTATTATATCATAATTTGAGATGTTTATCAAATATTATAAAGCACGGCTCGTCCGTGCTTTCTGCTTTTAAAAAGGAGGTGAGCTGATGCCTGCAAAGATAATTGATTTTACTGCGCCGCACAAACGAAAAACCGAAAGTGAAATCAGAATATCAGAAGTCGAGAAGATGGCTCTCGATAAGAAGATGAGTTACGGACAGTATGTTGCAATGCTTGAAGAAGAAAAGAAAAAAGGCTATGACACAAGAAAATAGAACAATATGGTGCGACAGGAACGTCCTGTGCGATACGGTGTCGCACCTATATGAGAGCAAAAGCAACCTGCGGCAGTGCAACTCTGCCGGCTCTCAACGGTCGGAACACAAGTTAGTGTTATGATGGGAATGATTTGTGTTCCAAAGTGCATCGGGCGATGACAGCTACATCGAGGACGGAAAAGTAAGCCTGCCGTCCTTTCCCGGTGCTTATTATTTTTTAAAAAGGGGCTTAATTTTGTAGCTGCTTTATGCAGCAGAAAGAGGTTTACTGTTATGAAAATGATTGCATTTTACAACAACAAAGGCGGAGTCGGAAAAACTTCCACGGCGATCAACATAGCTTATACACTATCCCGTCGTCAAAATCGTATTCTTTTGGTTGACTTTGACGGACAGTGCAACAGCTCACGTTTTTTCACTGACTTAGCAAATGATGAATGTGGCTGTGAAAGTGCCATCGTCAATGCGGAAGAAATGCCGCTGATCAAAAGCACACGTTATGACAACATTGATATAGTCACGTCATCGGTGCGTATGAACTCAATATCAAATGATTTCGCCAACTTGTCCGATGAAGAAAAGCAAACAAATATAATAAAATTTCGGCAGTCGGATTATGACTACATAATAGTAGATATGCCGCCGGCAATGAACGACTTTACAGAACACGTTCTAACAGTATGTGATTATGTCTATGTCCCTATTGAGCTTGGGACATTTGCGGTTCAGGGACTTGCAAGGGTAACACAAAAAATCGCAAATGCCGGAACAAAATATGCTTGCTTCGCATCGAAATATGATAAAGGCAACAAAGCAGATCGTGAGTTGCTCGAAATAATGAAAAAGAACCTTGGTGATAAAGTATTGAATACCGTTGTTCCGTTCTCCAGAGCTATAAAGAACAGCATAAGCTACAGAATAACAGCTTCGGAGTATATGGCTTGGATAAATCCTGCACGCTGCTACGAGCAGCTTGCTAACGAAATTATCCACTCTGTTGAACAGTAAAGATTATCAAGGAGGAATTAAAATGGCGAAAAAATTTACTTTTGATGACGCAATAACAACAGATATTAAAGGTGCAGCATCAAATAGCTACATTTATGGCTCGATATGACAGAACTTTAGACGATGAGTTTATTCGTGATATTCTTGATAACAACTGCAAGATTGTTGTATCTAAGCACATCAAACATATTGACAAGTCCGAAGCACAGGACAGGGTGAAAGACAATATATATGCTCATCAAGGCAAAATACAAGCAAGGCTTGAAAAAAACCACAAAAAAGGACTGAATTTTGTTCCTTATCACTGGACGGAGCGTGAGCGTGAACTGGAAGATCTTCAAGAACGCTTGTCTGATACAAATTGTGAACTTTTCAAAATCGGCGTTTTTATATCATTATCCGCTTCTACAAAAGAGGAGCTTGAAGAGCTGACAGAAGCTATACGTTCAAAAGGAAAAAAGCATCAGGTCGTTATCGATTGCCTTGTCAGACAACAGGAAAAAGCACTTGATTCCGTCCTTCCGTTTGGTATTTACCATTTTGATAATGCCAATGGCAACAATGTAAATACTTATGTTCTGTCCGATGCCGCCGGTATTCTAATACCGTTTTCAGCACGATCTTATTTTTCCGACACCGGTCTTTGCTACGGTATGAACAAGCACACCAACGCTATTATTGTACTTGATCGAGCTGAAGAGATGAACGCTAACGGTTTCTATCTCGGTACATCGGGTTCGGGAAAATCGATGTATTGCAAATCCGAAATTATAGATACAATCATACGTTACCCTAAATCGGAAAAGATAATTATAGATCCCGATGGAGAATACTATCCTCTCATCAAGCGATTTGGCGGCGATACGCTGAAATTATCAGCTGATTCCGAAACAAAGATCAACATATTTGACACCGATATAAATATCAGTGAAAATGGCACTTCTGCCGTTGCAATGAAATCTGAACTGATTATGTCAATCATAGAAACAGCACGAGGCTTTCCCCTGTCTGCGGCAGATAAGTCAATCATCGACAGTTGCGTCAAAGAAGTTTACGCTGATTATGTGCTTAATAACGGTAATCCGGAATTCATACCTACGTTTGTTGATTTTTATAATGCTCTTATAAACAAAAAGCTACCTGAAGCAGATCAGATAGCACTGGACATCGAGCTTTATGTTAACGGCAGTTTCAATACTTTTTCGGGCAAAACAAACATTCATACGGATAACAAGCTGTTGTCCATTGATATATCCGATATGGGCGAACAGCTCCGTCCGGTAGGATTACAGGTTATACTCGAGTACATCTGGCAGCGTGTTCGTGACAACAGAAATAAGGGCATTCAAACTTGGGTGTGGGTCTATGAGTTCTCCGTTATGTTCAACGACGGTAACGGTAAAGAAACAGTTCGCTCTGCCGACTTTTTTCAGAAGGTATTTAAACGAATCAGAAAATACGGCGGTATACCTACCGGCATAACACAGAACATAACGGAAGTCCTTGATTCGGGGCAGGCAAAGGTTATGCTTTCAAACTCTGAATTTGTAGTTCTTCTTCAGCAGAAGAAAACCGACCTTGATAAGCTCATAGAGTTATTTAACTTGTCGCCTTCGCAGTCGAGCTACTTACAGACCGGTGAAAAAGGCACAGGGCTTATCGTAAGCGGCAGAAAGATAATACCGTTTGACAGACGCGTTCCAAAGGATAGTGCAATATACAAGCTCTGTCAGACTGATTTTAGGAGAGAAATATGAAAAAACTGCAATTAAAATACTCTACGCCTAAAATTAAATTGAACTCTGTCAAAAAGCTGTGTGAAAACAAGGATAATAGCTCAAACATAAAAAATTGTGCTACCTGTAGCACAATGAGTATAACAAATAAAATCTTGACTAATGCAGAACAATCAGAGGAAAACAGCATTCAGTTGACAGATTCAGCTTTGTTTGCAAAAACCTTTGCCGATTTTAAAAATGCTCATATACCGATATGTGCATTTTCCGTATATGACAGCGATTTTACTCATTGTTACGGAAGCAGAATAAACGACAGAGCCGTACTTTTACGCTGTTTTTCTTTACCGTCAGTTACCGTTATTACGGCGGCTGACGGTATTCTTTCAAATCCGATGTTACGTTCAAGGCTTGTTTGCAGAATTTACCTTTCGGCAGACAGTTACCTGATGATTATACTTGATTCTTTTGCTTATGAAACTTTCAAGGAGGATAACCTGAAGATCATCTCCTCGATACTCGAGAAATTAAAAATTACACTTATAAACCAGAAAGCGGTGATTAAATGAATATTGTATTGATTACCGGTAAACGCAGTATGCGTAACCTTGATACAGTGCTTAAAAAATCCGAGCAAGCTGTAACGGTAGGTAAGTACACTTCTGTCAGACCCAATACAGCTACTGAAATATACGAAAAGTATCGTCCCCATGGTATATTAGTCGGGGACGATACCGTCACTAAAGGCGTATCACTGATAGATTTTCTCAGCATTATAAAAATGCGTTACGGCTATATGCGTATAATTTTTATGTGCAGTAACGATAGCAGTTTCAACAAGTATGCGTCGGCTTTATATTCTATAGGCGTTTATGATATTGTTGTGGGCTTTGATCCTGCCGCAATAGATTATGCGATCTTAAATCCAAAAACAGAAACGCCCGATATTCCCGTTACGGAAGATTCATCGGATGAAAATAAAGAACTGAGTTATCCCGACAGAAAAGTACACGAATATCCCGGCAACTTTGTCGGGATCAATTATAAAGATGTCAGTGACAATTCATATTCAATGCAAACTGTACGTTTAACTGAAAATTATGAACGAATACAGCGAGGTAATGTGATTATTTCGGTATTCGGATATAATTCCCGTTGCGGCAGTACATACACTGCTTTTGACATTGCATTTTACTTACACAAGTACGAAAGAGCAAAGGTTTGCGTTGTTACAGCTGTAACAGCCGGGTTATGCAAATATTTTAACGTAGACGAAACTACCGTAAACGAGAACGGCTTCAACATAGATGATGTTATTATATATTCGTGTTTCGATAAAATCAGTGATACGTTCGATTACATCGTTTGCGATGACGGCATTACGCTTAATCATAATGCGTATATACACCTTTTGCTGTGTTCGGCGGCTGATTGGGATATGCCAATGCTTACTGATTACATTAACAACGTAATTATTCCGAATAAGATGGATGTAAATCTGTGCTTTTTCCCTGTTACCGTAAATAAGTTTGTTGCAATAAACAAACAGCTTATAAAGTCCGGATTTAATGCGTATATGCTTGAGCCTTCCGACAACTGGATGGCAACAAACGCAAACAACAATAACGTATACAGCAACATTCTTAAAGCATATATCGTTTATTAAGATGTGCTACCTGTAGCACAACTTGAAAGGAGAAGATTATGATAGTAATCTATGCCGAAAAATACAGCCTCGGTCGGACAATTGCCGAGGCTTTAGGCGCATACAAAAAACAGTGAATCCTAAAGAACCCTCGATAGCTCACTGGAGCTTAAATTTAAACGGCGAGGAAGCTATACTTTGTCACGGTGCCGGTCACTTATGCGGTTTAGCTCCGGCTGAAGATTATAACGAAAGTTATAAATTCTGGAGCTTCGATAATTACCCGATTATACCCGAACATTTTATTACAAGAGTAAAAGATAATAATTATTCCAGGCTTGCTTATGATTATGTTAAGCAGTTCTTTGATAAGGCGGATCTGATAATCAATGCCACTGATGCAGACCGTGAAGGCGAATTGATTTTTGCGTACTTATATGAAGTGTTGCATTGTACAGTGCCTTATAAACGTGTTTGGATAACAGATTTGACGCCTTTTAAGATCAGAAAGGCATTTGCAGAGTTACGCCCGGCAAAAGATATGAAGCCGCTTGAAAATGCAGGACGTATACGGTCTGCAACAGACTGGCTCGTTGGTATTAACACGTCTGTTGCGGCTACATTGAAATTCGGTGGTACGGATAATGTATTCGCCTGCGGACGTGTAAAAATGCCGACACTCGCAATGATTGTTAAGCGTGAACGGGAAATAAGGAATTATGTTAAAAAGCCGTTTTATAAAATAGTTGCCAATATCGAAGCAACTGACGGCGCAAAGTTTACTGCCGAAGCGGCAGATAAGTACGATACCGAAACGGCGGCAAAGGCTGTTATAGATGAAATTAAATTAAATACGGCAAAAGCGATTAAAGTCGAGGTGTTGCAAAAGCAGACAGCCGCTCCGCTTTTATATAACACTACACATTTGCTTGCTGATTTATCAAAGTGTACGGATCTCACAATTGATATGCTTACAAAGCTCGTTCAGAGCTTGTACGAAAACAGATTGATAACATATCCACGCACAAGCTCGGAGCATCTAACAGATGCAATGAAAGATGAAACGGTAAAGATAATAAAGCTACTGTTTGAAATGCCCGAATTTGCTAAATATGCTATTCCTGTCGACAATTTTGCACCCTGTACACGTCGGCATTATGATGACAGCAAAGTCGATTCGCACACCGCTATTACACCGACCGCTCTCGTACCGAATGATTTAAGCGGTATGTCAGAAAATGAGCGCAAGGCATATACTTTGCTTGCGTTATCAATTATCCGTACTGTTTATCCGAAAGCTGTTACAGAAAATGTCAAAGCTGTTTTTCAGATTGATAATCAGCTGTTTACAGCAACCGGAACGAATATAATCAGTCCCGGTTGGTTTGCTGTTGATGCAACGCCGAAGGTAATCGGGTTGCCCGAAATCGTTAAGGATAACGATTATAAAGTTATCGGTTTTGATGTCAAAGAGGGACAAAATGAGCCACCGAAGTATTATACCGATGCTACACTGCTTACGGCAATGGAGCTTGCAGGTGATAATATAGAAGATGAACAAACTCGCAACTTAATTAAACTTGAAAAGCGTGGACTGGGAACTGCCGCAACACGTCAAGGTATCATTAAAGAGCTGTATGAAAAAGGCTATATTGCTCGTAGAACCAAAAAAAAACGGCAATATGATCAAAGGCATTATGCCAACAGAAAAAGGAATGTATATAATCGATGCACTTGAAAAGACGGTACCCGATATGCTGTCTGTTGATATGACCAGCGATATGGAAATGGAACTTGATAAAATTGCCCGTGGAAAGTCTGACGGAAATGATTTCTTGAATAATTACAAAAAGCTTGTAGCTAAATGGGTAGAGTTAATAAAAAACAGTGATACTTCTGCAATGGCAGGTAACACCCTTATTTGTCCGTTATGCAGTAAACCTTTAATTAAGAAAAAAGTAGGTTGGTGCTGTACAGGTTATTCCAAGGATAACCCGGATAGTTGCAGATTTTATATTGCAAATGAAATCTGCGGTAAAAAAATATCAGATGTAATCGCCAAAGAGCTTACATTGAAACGTTCGACATCTATCATCAAGGGTTTTACATCTCAGAGCGGAAAAACATTTGATGCAAAGCTAACAATCAAAGCTGATAATACGATCGGTTTTGAATTTCCCGAACGTCTTAAATGTCCTGTTTGCGGAAAAGAAATGATAAAAAGTTCTAAAGGATGGGTCTGCACCGGGTATAAAAACGGGTGTAATTTTTTTATAGCCGGAACTATATGCGGAAAATGTATTACAGACACGATTGCGACTATGTTATGCGCTAATAAGCGAACAAGAATAATAAACGGATTTACTTCAAAGTCGGGCAAAGCATTCTCAGCGGCACTTATCGTTAAAGACGGAAAAATCGACTTTGATTTTCCCGCACAATCACAAAAACGCAGTAAGTAGGTTTTACTATGAGCGTTCTTATAACAATTTTATTAGCTGTAATTATAACACAGGCATTCCGCATTCGCCGTCTGAAAAAAGAAATTATCAAGCGAGATACTGCCGATGAATTCAGTAGGCAATGGTACTGGATAGAAGATAAAAATAACAAGCAACGACAACCTCTGAAAAAGAGGAAATCGTTGCTTTCTTTTTTAAGGAGCTTTTTATGAGTTATTCTAAATCTAAACCAAGTAACTACGTTACAAAAGAGCAAATAGAGCGTGCAAGAAATGTAGATATGGTAGAATTTCTTGAAAGAACAGAAGGCTTCAGCGTAAAGAAAAGCGGTAACGGCTACCGTTGCGATGTTCACGACAGCCTTTTTATTACAAACGACCGAAAAGGGTGGTATTGGAACAGCCGTGACGAGGGCGGCAATAACGCTATTGCGTTTTGTATGAAAATATACGGACAAAGCTTTACCGAAGCCGTTAAATCGCTTTGCGGCGATATTCAAATGGAATATTCACCCAAATATAATACGAAAAAGAAATCGTCAGAAGAAAAAATCGAAGCTCATCGACTTATACTGCCTGAACAGGATCACAAGGAAAACGGACAGCGAAATTACAGCAATGTTATCGCATATTTGTGCAAAACCCGTGGACTGGAGTATAACATAGTAAATCAGCTGATCTATGACCGTAAGTTATATCAAGGTATCGGTTACAGCGGTCTTCAGCTTGTCGGATATGACAGTTAGAACACTCCGTTTTATCGTTTTAAAAACGATATACCCACAAACGCACCGGAATATGTTACCATAGAGCTTCAGGCACAGAAACAAAAAGGTGAGAAATATATTTGTGAAGGGTTTAGCGGTGAACATATACCGGAGCTTATCGAGCGTGGCATTACTAAAAAATATGTAAATATGATTGCCGTAAACGGCGACGGTATTATGTCACGCTATGCGTTTTGCCGTTCTGTATCCGATAGATCTACATACCGTGTCGATTTGCCGGGAAGCGATAAAAATTATTCGTTTTCTTTACTTGGTACAAATAAGAATAAGCTGTATGTTTTCGAGTCTGTAATTGATATGCTGTCCTATGCGTCCTTTTACGCTATAAACAACGGACAGGACGCTTGGCAGCAGTTGACTATGCTATCGCTCGGCGGCAAATCAGATGTTGCTCTTGACGAGTTTTTAAAGAATAAGCCTATTGCCGAAATAACGTTCTGCCTTGACAATGATGATGCAGGTAAACACGCTACTGAGCAGCTTAGCGACAAGTATGCTCTGAAAGGATATGCTGTTTCAAAAGATATACCATTAAACAAGGACTTTAACGACGATTTAAAGGCGTTCAGAGCGTTGAATGAGAAAAATACTGTACAAGCAACAAAACCGCTTAAACGTTAAAATACAACAAAATACAAGGATGTGTGAAAATGAAAAGTTATTTTCTGCTGTCTAACTCGGTTATTACCTCAAACGAGCTGACGCATAACGAGTTTGCAGTTTATACATACCTGCTTTCTGTTTATTCAAATATCCGAAGCAAAGCAGGACACGAATATAAGCGTGTAAGACAGCAGACTATAGCTTCACACTGCGGTATAAAGTCTACGCAGACAGTATCCAAGATAACCGATAGCTTAATGAGAAAGGGCTACATTACACACATTTTAGCGGCTTACCGCAAGGATAATCGCAAGGGAACATATACATATGTTTTAAATCCCGAAAAGAATAAGGTGTCGGCTAACTATACGCGAATAGAACGAACTGTGTTCGGCAAAAGCTTAACAGCGATCGAATTGCGCTTATATATCCTTATTATTAAATCGCTTGACAGCAAGCTCGGTTACTGCTTTAAAAGCTTCAACGACCTTGCCGATGAGCTACGCATAAAGCGTGATACCGCTATGAAAATAATCAGCAATCTTGTCAATCTGCGTCTTATACGTAAACAGCGTAAAATGCGTTATGACAACAGCAAAGTTTATGCGGACAATTCATATAGTACAAAGGTTATCAGATTTATCAGGAAAAGAAATAAGCCCGGATCACACCCCGGGCTTATCTCATTTAAAAACATTCATAAGCACACTGATAATCCCACAATCACAGAATTAAACAGCCTGCGTAATTATAATAACGCTATCGGCGGCATTTGTCAAGTGGGTAAATGTGTTTATTGCATTGTTTTTTTGAAAAACAGGGGTAGCCCCCCGAATTTAAGGTCTATACAATACCCAGTTATACTACCTTCAGAAAGACAGAATATCTTTTATATACGAATATGATACTGCTATATTAAAGATATATGCGGGACTTTTTCAGATTTTGTTTGTCCTTCCGGATTAAGTTTTCTGAATTTTTCGGTATCGGACTTGCAGTATTTATCGTTGTTATACCGCTTGTATAATGGATTTATAGCTTTTTTATTTCTGAAGGTTAATTTTAAGATATTTTTGACCATTTTAATTAAAGGAGTTTCGTCATGAATATTGATATATTCAAAACTTTAGAAAACAAACTTTCAGCTGCTTATAAAAACAATAATTTGCTTTTCATTGCAAATATTAATACAGCTGATGATTATGAACTCTTGACAAATTTACAAAAAGAGGATATGATTATTATAGCTGAAAAATATCAGTATGATATTTACAGAAAAATCGGCATAGGAATAATTTCACCTAAAGATATGTCATTTAACAGCTGTGCTTTGAAGTGCGGTTTTTCTGCCTGTTATCTTCATTTTGCTCATTTGTAGCTGCTGACTTTTTACTTTGTGTTTTGCTCAGCTCTACAATATCATATTAAAACCGTTTACCTATCTTCTCTACCGCTTTCTTTACGCCTTCACCTCCCGCAACCAATATCAAGCCTATGAAAATTATCACGGTGATAATGAGATTAGCAGGTGACGCGCTTCTCTCTGCGGTGCCTGAAAGGTACGGACATATCCATATCACGACAAAGCTTTCGCTGACAACGCAAAGCCCCAAGGGTAGAACAAATAACAGAATATTTACCGAAAAGGCGGTTATAAGATTAGCCGATAGCTTTGATACACACAGCATAAAAAAGCCGCAGGCGAGCATAGAGAAAAACCGTATCAGGTATACCCGAATTATGTATTGCAATATTGTTTCGTTTGTTTGCATACCGTAAAGTGCCGTAATACTCTGTAAGGGTGCGTCTAAGAATGAGAGCTTGTAATTGTTCATTACGAAAACAAATTCGGGTAGCCATACCGCTACAAATACTATTGCAGAGATAACAAGAGTTATTACGCCGTCTATGGCAAAGCGCTTGATTCTGCCCTTTTCTGTAGTACGTAGGAGCTTTGTCAGTCCTCTCTGATTATCAAATGCTATCATAGGCGATATACACAGCACAAGGGCTATAGTAGCGAGTATACACATAAGGAAGTCGTCCTTATAGCCGTTTACCGACAAAAGACGGTTAAACCCTTCTTCAAAAACGAGCTGTAGGTTGCTATTTTTATCAGACTTAATAACCGACACACGGTCACATATCTTATTAAATGCATTCTCATAGTCAAGCTTTTTTGTAATATCGTTCAATTCCTTATTGTAGCTTTCATAATCCGATTCAGCGGGTGTCTGCGTCAATAATTCTTCATAGCGTAGCTTTATATTTTCAAATTCCAGCTTTTCATTTTCCAAAAACAACAGAGTTTCATCCGTCACTTCCCCGCCTATCTGTGCTACATAGCTGTCGTAGCGTTTTTGCTCGGAATCGTAGCCTGCACTCATATTCTGATAATTGCAGAACCCAATAACAGCGACAACAACAAGAACAAGCAATGCTTTTCCCGCTATTGCCGTTTTATATACCTCGTTTACAACAAAATTTGCCGAGAGCTTGCGTTTTACTGTAATATATGAAAAGATTTCCGATATTTTACCTGAAGCCGATATAGCGCGTCTTGAGCAATAAACCGCAAAATAAATAAGCAAAGCCATGATAAGAATTATTACTGTTGTAATTACACAGACGGTAAGAGCCGATACGGGCTTTCCAAAAATGTTTAAATGATAATATCTGTAAAATAACTGATGTGGACTTATAAAACAGCAGAAATTTATGTATTTTAATATGTTGTATGCCGATATATCACTTATAGAAGTATAAAGCCATATCGAAACACCACTACAAACAGAGATAACAGCAAACGCCGCCGCAACATTTTTAAGGAAAGTACATATAATCATCATTACAACAACGACTATAAAAAAGGCTGATGTTTTGAATAAAAAGTGGATAACAAGATACTCTCCCACGGTCATATTTATATTGCATAGCGTAAACTGCGGGATTGACTGAATACATCTTGATAAATCGCCAAGCCCGAAGCGAATAGTACCTGTAAGCAATACCGTACCGTATAACAACACAGCCGAAGTAACGGTAAGCAAAAAGCAGGCTATCAGCTTTGCTCCTGCACTGTGAATACGCCCTTTGGGAGTTTGTCTTATAACCGCCGCCATGCCTGTCATTTTGTCGCGACAGCATACAATAACCGTCAGCATAAGCACAAAAACAAGCATCATTAAATCGGTATCTGCGCTGTTTATATAGCGTTCTGTTCCGTAGTCGGGATAAAAGGACGGTTTATTTTCAATTACATTGTTGTATGCTGTGAAAATATCCTTGAAGCTAAGCTGTGTAAAGCTGTTTTCCTTAGAAAAAACCGATGGTTTTGAACGCTGTTCGGCTTCGCTTTTGATATTCCTGATTGTGGTATTGTAGTTTTTTACCCGATTTAATTTATCATCATATTTCTTGTCCGGAAATATATTCTGTAGCACATTGTCTTTTATATATTTGTTTGCAATACTCTCTGCGACAGACAGCTTTTCCTC
>ULRK01068267.1_pt1 | contig 22566 bp, 20 predicted proteins | sample 1955341 | NCBI WGS metagenome assembly ULRK01 (sample SAMEA4835680, study PRJEB28245) | human gut metagenome | biome: gut microbiome; material: fecal sample | place: Denmark | collected 2008
GTTAGTAGCGTTTTTTTGAAAGGTCAATGTTAGTGCAGTTGTAATGATGCACTCACGAAATTATTAATAACTTGTCGATACAGAAAGTGTTAACGGCGGTGTTGGTGATATATTTCACAGTGCAGTTATAATAACAATCGGTTTTTGCAAAATGACGGTACAGCGGTTCTGCCGTCATTTTGCATAATCGGAATATGAAATTGCAAGAAAATATTCTGCAAGTTTCATTTAAAAAACTTGCAGAAATATATTGACAACACCGCAAACCCGTGATATAATTACAGCTGTAGTCAAAACGACTGCAGGCAATTAACGAAACAAAGCTGTTTCAGATGGCGGTAAATTTGAAGCAAACGTTTCATTTTACTGCAAATACTCCTTGAATTTACGGTTAATTTACAAAATTCCGCAGATTTGCAGGTTGATCCATCTGTTGCCTGCTGTTTTTATCCCCAAAAATGAAATTATCGGATTCAAAACGTCCAAAAAACGTTCAGAAACAAACAGACACCGAACAGGAGTGAGCTTATGCTGGAAAAAGAAGGTCAGGTCAGAATCCCCGCCGGCTGCGCTATCTCAGGCTTTATAAGCAGGGACGGCAACAGAATATGCGGTGACAAGATAGTAAAGTCTATATCTTATATGCACGACAGATCAAACGGTCTGGGCGGCGGATTTGCAGGATACGGAATCTATCCGGAGTACAAGGATCAGTACGCATTCCATATTTTCTACGATTCAAACGAGGCAAGGGTGGAAACCGAGCGTTTTCTTGACAAGCATTTTGACGTGGTGAACCTTTCCCGTATCCCCACGAGAAAGCACCCGAATATTACAAACGAGCCGCTGATATGGAGATATTTCGTGAATCCCCTGCCGACAAAGCTCACCGAAAGTCAGCTTGACGAAAGAGAGTTTGTCGCTCAGTGCGTTATAAACATAAACGACAAGATAAACGGTTCATACGTTTTCTCAAGCGGTAAAAATATGGGCGTATTCAAGGCGGTAGGATACCCTGAGGATGTCGGAAAGTTCTACAGACTTGAGGAATACGCAGGATATGCCTGGACAGCGCACGGCAGATACCCCACGAACACTCCGGGCTGGTGGGGCGGCGCTCATCCGTTTGCACTGCTTGATTATACCATAGTACATAACGGTGAGATTTCTTCCTACGACGCAAACAGAAGATATATTGAAATGTACGGTTACAAATGCAACCTGCTTACAGATACAGAGGTAATCACATATATAATAGACTTCCTCAACAGAAAGCAGAAGCTGTGTCTTGAAGATATAGCGAAGATAATCGCCGCTCCTTTCTGGAGCGAGATAGAATCGGATAAATACAGCGAGAGCGAAAGACAGAAGCTGAAATACTTCAGAAACGTATTCTCAAGCCTGCTGATAACAGGACCGTTCTCGATAATCCTCGGCTTTGACGGAGGCCTTATGGCACTCAACGACAGACTTAAGCTACGTTCAATGGTTGCCGCAGAAAAGGGCGATATGGTTTACCTTGCAAGCGAGGAATGTGCGATAAGAGCCATCTGTCCCGTTGTTGACCGTATCTGGTCACCGAGAGGCGGAGAGCCTATCATCGTCAAGCTGAACGAAAAGAAGTAAGAAAGGGAGCGGTAACAGTGGCACTTAATTATTTTCAGCCTTTATTTGATGTTATAAGAGATAAGGACCGTTGCATAAAATGTCAGGCGTGTGCAAGACAGTGTTCAAACGAGGTACACAGATATGACGCAGATCTTGATATGATGATCTCGGACAGCCAGCAGTGCGTTGACTGCCAGAGATGCGTATGTATCTGCCCCACTGGCGCATTGAAGATAGTAGATAACCCCAACAAGTTCAGGAACAACTCCAACTGGAGCCAGCAGATAATGACGGAGGTCTACAAGCAGGCGGAAACGGGCGGCGTTCTTCTTTCGGCAATGGGTAACCCGAAGGAATATCCTGTTTACTGGGACAAGATACTGCTCAACGCTTCTCAGGTAACGAATCCTCCTATCGACCCTCTGCGTGAGCCTATGGAAACAAAGGTATTCCTCGGAAAGAAGCCGAAGAATGTTTCTTTCAACGAGGACGGCAGTGTAAAGACGGAAACGACACCTACGCTTGAGCTTTCGACACCTATCATGTTCTCGGCTATGTCATACGGCTCTATCAGCCGTAATGCTCACGAGAGCCTCGCAAGAGCGGCTACGGAGCTTGGCATATTCTACAACACGGGCGAGGGCGGTCTGCACAAGGACTTCTATCAGTACGGCCCCAATACTATAGTACAGGTCGCATCGGGACGTTTCGGCGTATTCAAGGATTATCTTGAAACGGGTGCGGCAATAGAAATCAAGATGGGTCAGGGTGCAAAGCCCGGTATCGGCGGACATCTCCCCGGTGCAAAGATTCTTGAGGATGTTTCAAGAACAAGAATGATCCCTATGGGAACGGACGCTATCTCACCTGCTCCCCACCACGATATATATTCGATAGAGGACTTACGTCAGCTTGTTCTTTCACTGAAGGAAGCTACCGAGTACAAAAAGCCTGTCATCGTAAAGATTGCCGCAGTTCATAACGTTGCCGCTATCGCTTCCGGTATTGCACGCTCGGGTGCGGACATTATCGCAATAGACGGTTACAGAGGCGGTACGGGTGCGGCTCCCACAAGAATAAGAGATAATGTAGGTATCCCGATCGAGCTTGCACTCGCAAGCGTTGACCAGCGTCTGCGTGACGAGGGTATCAGAAACGAGGTTTCTGTAGTAGTCGCAGGCTCTATCCGTTCAAGCTCGGACGTGGTAAAGGCTATCGCACTCGGTGCGGACGCTTGTTATATCGGCACAGCCGCTCTGCTGGCACTCGGCTGTCACCTTTGCAGAAGCTGTCAGACGGGCAAGTGCAACTGGGGTATCGCAACACAGCGCCCCGACCTTGTAAAGCGTCTTAACCCCAACATCGGTTATCAGCGTCTTGTAAATCTTGTTCATGCGTGGGATCACGAGATCAAGGAAATGATGGGCGGTATGGGTATCAACTCCGTAGAGGCTCTCAAGGGCAACAGACTTATGCTCAGAGGTATCGGCCTTAATGAAAAAGAGCTTGAGATACTCGGCATACAGCACGCAGGTCAGTGATAAAGGAGAAGTAAAATGAAAAGAGTTTACGTTAACGAGGACTGGTGCCTTGCGTGCCATCTGTGCGAATATTACTGTGCCGCCGCAAACAGCGGAGCCGAAAATATGATAAAGGCTTTTGCAAACGGCAAAAAGCCGATACCGAGAATAAAGGTCGAGGAAGGCAGCGGAATAAATTTTGCCGTACAGTGCCGTCACTGTGAAACTCCTCTTTGCGTAAAGAGCTGTATAACAGGCGCTTTATCGCAGAAGGACGGCGTTATTTCGTGTGACGAGAGCCGTTGTGTAGGCTGCTACACCTGCGTGCTTGCCTGTCCTTACGGCTGTATCGTAACAAGCGAGGATTCAAAGGTCATACAGAAATGCGACCTTTGTATGAAGAACAACAACGGCGAGCCTGCCTGTGTAAAGGGCTGTCCGAACAAGGCTATCGTCCTTGAAGAAAGATAAGGAGGAGCGAAATGAAAAAGTATGTTATCATAGGAAACTCCGCCGCCGCAATAGGTGCGGTACAGGGAATACGCTCGGTTGACAGGGACGGCAGTATAACGATAATCACGGACGAGGCATATCACACATATTCAAGACCGCTTATAAGCTACTGGCTTGAGGGCAAGGTTGCCGACGACAAGATATACTACAGAGAGCCTGATTTCTACGAGAAGAACAATGTAAAGACCATCTTCTCGGTGCGTGCCGAGAAAATCGAAAACGGCTGTGTGGTACTTGACAACGGAGAGAAAGTACAGTATGATAAGTTATTGGTAGCAACGGGTTCAAAACCGTTTGTTCCTCCGATGAAGGACATTGATAAAGTCGAGGACAAGTTCACATTCATGACGTGGGACAGTGCAAAGGCTATCCGTGAAAAAGTCACAGCCGGCACAAAGGTACTTATAATAGGTGCAGGTCTTATCGGTCTTAAATGTGCGGAGGCACTTCATCATCTGAATGCCGATATTACTGTAGTTGACCTTGCAGACAGGATACTCCCGAGTATTCTTGATGTCCGTGCAGGCGAGATAATGCAGAAGCACATTGAGGATAAAGGAACGAAATTTATCCTCGGCACAAGCGTTGAGCAGTTCTCAAAAAACAGTGCGAAGCTGACAAACGGCGAAACGGTGGATTTTGATATTCTTGTAATAGCTGTCGGAGTAAGGCCTAACACAGAGCTTGTAAGCGATGCGGGCGGCAAGGTTGAAAAGGGTATAATAACCGACCTTCACCAGCAGACAACGATTGACAACGTTTATGCCGCAGGCGACTGCACGGTAAGCCACGATTGTTCGTCAAATACCGACAGGATACTCGCACTTCTGCCTAACGCATTTATGCAGGGCGAGGTCGCAGGTAAAAATATGGCAGGCGAGGAAACGCTTTATCTGAACGCTATACCGATGAATGCCATAGGCTTCTACGGTCTGCATATCATAACAGCCGGAAGCTATGACGGCGATGAGGACATCACCGAAGACGCAGACAAGGAAATCTACAAGAAGCTGGTATTCAAGGACGGTCTGCTGAAGGGCTTCATACTTATGGGCGACGTAGCAAGAGCAGGTATCTATACCTCTATGATAAAGGAGCAGATACCGCTTACCGAGGTAGATCTCGATCTTCTCAGGGATAAGCCGCAGATGATGATGTTCGGCAAGGCAAGACGTGAAGAAAAGCTCGCAGGCAAAAAGCACTGATGATGCCCTTAATGTCTGCAATAACGGAGGATAAGCCATGACAGTATTAAACGCTAACGAAATAGGTTATTACGACCTTAATAAAAAGATAGTCGAATGTGACGACAACGATATAACGATAACCGACGCTATGGGACAGCGTTATATCGGCTGCGGTGTTGCGGGCAAGACGATAACGGTTGAGGGAACTCCCGGAAACGCTCTGGGCGCATATCTTGACGGAAGCACTATCATAGTACACGGCAACGGTCAGGACGCTATAGGCGACACAATGAACAACGGCGAGATATTCATCCACGGAAACTGCGGTGATACAACAGGATATGCGATGCGTTCGGGCAAGATATTCGTAAAGGGCAACGCAGGCTACCGTGTAGGAATACATATGAAGGAATATCACGAATTCTATCCGAAAATAATCATCGGCGGCAAGGTCGGAGATTTTCTGGGCGAATATCAGGCAGGCGGAATAATAATCGTTCTCGGCATAGGCTGTGACGGCAAAGCGCCGATAGGCTCGTTCTGCGGAACGGGAATGCACGGCGGTCATATGTATATAAGAAGCGACGAAGCGCCTAAGGGTCTTCCCGTACAGGTTTCGTGCGAGGTCGCAGACGACAGTGACAAGGCCGATATAAGAGAATATGTCGATGAATTCGCAAAGAATTTCGGATATAACACAAACGAGCTGTTAAAGGGCAGATTCTACAAGCTGTCACCGAATACAGCAAGCCCGTACAAGCAACTTTACACGCATAACTGACAACAGACGAAAATAGATATAGATAAAGCGGCTTCGCTATCGTAATACACAGCGGTACGGGGAGCTTCAATACCACGAAAGAGGGTGTCGGAATGAATGTACTTATAGCAGGCAAAACAAGCGAAATCTGCGACAGCATAGCAGGACTTCTGATTGAGCTTGACTGCGACAACATCTCGACTTTCACAAGCGGTGCTATCGTAAGAGGCGTAGATATATCAAGGTTTGATAGTGTCATCATCTCCACTCCCCTTTCGGATGAATTCGGGCTTGATCTTGTCGCAGATATAGCAAAAGACGCAAAAAACGGCGTAGTGGTGCTTGCCAAGCACGAGATTGCCGACGAGGTGCAGAAAAAGATACGGTTTACCGGTGCATTCGTTCTCCCAAGACCCTTCAACAAGGCTATGCTTATACAGACAATAAAGCTTGCCGAGGTAGCTCATATCGGAATGGCAAAGCTGGAGGAGGAAAACCGCCAGCTGTCACAGCAGTTGTCCGATATGAAGATAGTAAACCGTGCAAAGTCAATGCTTATGCAGTATCTGAATCTGACGGAGGAACAGGCGCACAGACATATTCAAAAGCAGGCAATGGATCTTAGAAAGACGCAAAGAACCGTTGCGGAGGATATATTAAAGACGTATCAAAACACAAAGGAAGAAGAATAAACGGCGAACGCAGGGTGTATGCTCTGCGTTCTTTTATTTTCAAAGCGGTTATCTGCGGCAGACAGGGGCGACAGTCATGGGCGGCAGACCTTTTGACAAGTTCCAGTAATTCAATATTTATCCATTAAAAAATCAGCCATATATTGACATTTAGCTTTTTACTCACTTTTCACAATTTTGTTACAAAAGGCTCACAAACGGCTTTACTACGGCAAATGGCGATAAAAAGCGGATTTGTGCGGATTTTATTCGATACTGTTATATAGATAATTATATACCGATATTCCTAAAATATATTTTACAATTCCGACTCAGTGTGTTAAAATAATAACGAACAAAAGAAAGAAGTCCTGCAACACAAATACATAACGCAGGGCGCACGATGATAACAGCTAAATATAGATTAATAACGGCTATAAGCCGAACAGGAGGAATTTCATATGAGATTTACATTACCAAGAGATGTTTATCACGGCAAGGGCGCACTTGAGGCATTAAAGAGCTTTAAGGGCAAGAAGGCAATGATCGTCGTTGGCGGCGGTTCGATGAAGCGTTTCGGCTTCTTACAGAAGGCTGAGGCTTATCTTAAGGAAGCAGGCATGGAGGTTGAGCTCTTTGAGAATGTAGAACCCGATCCTTCTGTTGAAACAGTTATGAAGGGTGCAGACGCAATGCTCAAGTTCCAGCCCGACTGGATCGTAGCAATAGGCGGCGGTTCTCCTATCGACGCAGCTAAGGCTATGTGGATAAAGTACGAGTACCCCGACTGCACATTTGAAGATATGTGTAAGGTATTCGGTATTCCCGAACTCAGAAAGAAAGCTCACTTCTGCGCTATTTCTTCTACATCGGGTACAGCTACTGAAGTTACCGCATTCTCAATCATCACAGACTACCACAAGGGTATCAAGTATCCTATCGCTGACTTCGAGATCACTCCCGATGTTGCTATCGTTGATCCCGACCTTGCAGAAACAATGCCTCAGAAGCTCGTAGCACATACAGGTATGGACGCTATGACACACGCTATTGAAGCATACGTTTCAACAGCTAACTGCGACTTCACAGATCCTCTTGCGCTTCACGCAATCAAGATGATCCAGAACGACCTCGTTGGTTCTTACAACGGCGATATGGCTAAGCGTGATGCAATGCACAACGCACAGTGCCTCGCAGGTATGGCATTCTCGAATGCTCTGCTCGGTATCGTTCACTCAATGGCTCACAAGACAGGTGCCGCATTCGCTGATTACGGCGCACACATCATACACGGTGCCGCAAACGCTATGTATCTTCCTAAGGTTATCGCATTCAATGCAAAGGACGAAACAGCTAAGAAGCGTTACGGCGTAATCGCTGACTTTATGGGTCTTGGCGGTGCAAATGACGACGAAAAGGTAAAGCTCCTCATCGCTTATCTGCGTAAGATGAATGACGAACTGAAGATTCCTCACTGCATCAAGAACTACGGCGCAGACAGCTATCCTACAGAAAACGGTTTCGTTCCCGAAAACGTATTCCTGGAGAGATTACCTGAGATCGCTAAGAACGCTATCGCAGACGCTTGCACAGGTTCTAACCCTCGTATTCCTACACAGGAAGAGATGGAGAAGCTGCTTAAGTGCTGCTACTACGATACAGAAGTTGATTTCTGATATTTCTGAGATCGCAGCTGCTAGATTCGATTTCATCTATTTATATAGCCTCTGAATTATAACCCAAAGGAAAGCCCCTTGTACCACCCCCTAAGGTACAAGGGGCTTTTCCGTGCGGCAATGTGCCGCTTCAAATTCGCCTTTCTGATTGTATGTGCTTTGCGTAACAACGATGTACGGCGAGTGCCTTACGGCACACCCTTTTGACGTTTCTTCTGAGCAGAAATAGGAAAAGGTGCTTGTGATTAACGTCAGATAAATATATAGTTGATTTATACAGCAACGTTTAATTCTGCCCTTTGGCGGGCGGCGGGCGGCAGTGTGCCGCTTCAAATTCGCCGTTCTGATTGTTTGTGCTTTGTGTAGCCTCCGTTATCGGCGGATAGCAATGTATGCTTCAGATTTACTTTTTGTGATGAAATTTGCTCGTCCTTGAAGGACATTCCCCACGATACATACACCTGCGTTTCAAGATTTTTCACATTTCTTTCATCGCCCGTTATTATATGATTCATAAAAAGGGGGTATACTATAGTCACAGTCAGAGGAAAGGATTCCGACGACCGAAATCGGCCGATAGGTTTCGGCTTGAAAAATATCGTGCCGACAAGCACGGTTAACATAACAGGAGCCGGCAAGACGGCAAAAGCCGCCCTATACACGCTCCGCCCAAGTACAACGAAAGTTTTCATATATACCTCTCTATTATTCAAGCAAAACCGCTCTGTGATGCAGGGCGGTTTTTGCTATGTGTTTGTGCGGTTGACATTCTGAAAGAATAGGTGTATTATACAAATTGTAAGGAGGTTGTTATTATGGCAGGTTTTAATGAAAATGCAGATAAAAAGATTAAAATTAGCAGTAAGCCAAATGCGGTAACCATAGAAGCAATAAAAGAAGTTCAACAAATGAAATCCGGTGCTGTCACCGATAAAACCTCTTATGATGACGTAGATAAGATGATAAGCGATATACTTGATAGCTGATACATACCGCTCTGTGACGCAGGGCGGTTTTTGCTATTACGCAAAGCCGACAGTTAATATTGTAAATTTTACACAAACGCACTGTAAAATTTCTCAGAAAAATTATAAAAAAGTTTTCAAAAAGGCTAAAGTTTAGAAAAACAAGTGCCGATATAATAAATGTAAGGGTCACAGAGCCCTGTGCGGTGGCGTAGATAACTTCCGCAGTGTTTTGCAAAACAAACACCAAATGACTTTAGCTTAGCGCAAAGCAAGGTCACACTAACAAAAAACAAGTCCCTATAAAGGCAACGACTTCCGAAAAGGACTTCGGGAGTACATTCAAGGAGGAAAACAAAATGGCAGGTATGGTAGTACAGCATAACTTAAATGCGATCAATGCTAACAACAAGATGAACATCAACGTTTCAGGTACAAAGAAGGCAACTGAGAAGTTATCTTCCGGTTATCAGATCAACCGTGCAGGCGATAACGCTGCAGGTCTGGCTATATCTGAAAAGATGCGTTCACAGATCCGTGGTCTTTCACAGGCTACAAAGAATGCCAACGACGGTATCTCTCTTATCCAGACAGCTGAAGGCGGCTTAAACGAAACTCACTCAATTCTTCAGAGAATGAGAGAGCTTGCAGTTCAGTCAGCTAACGGTACATATCAGGATAATACAGACCGTGAAGCTATCCAGCTCGAAGTTGACGCACTCAAGAGCGAAATCGACAGAATCGCTTCTTCTACAGAGTACAACGGCATGAAGCTCCTCGATGGTTCACTCGGCGGCTCAAAGGCTGTTACAGAATTCGGCGCTAAGTATGGTGTTGTAGATACTACATCAACAGATTTAGCAGGTTCAATCCTCACTTCTAATGTTGCAGGTGCTAAGGTTACTATAGCTTTAGGTGCAACAAAGGGCGGCGAAGCTGCTACATGGGCAGCTGACGGTAAGGAACTCGTTCTTAACCTCGTTGAGAATGAAACTTATTCTCAGGACGATATTGATAAGTTAATCGCTAACGCTGACAGCCGCAAGGCAGACGGTATTGTTGCTGACTTATCTCTCAAGCTCAAGAACGGCGTTATGAGTGCAACAAAAGCTGAATCGACAGATGAAACAGTTGCAGGTGTACGTGCTTCTGCAGCCGCTAAGGATATTCCTGCAGATCTTCTTACTTCTGCAATTTCCGGTTTTGGCGATCAGATTGCTATAACATCAAACAGCTATGGTGCAGATACTCGTAAGATCAGTATCGTAACAGATGCACAGGCCGGCAAGGAAAATGTTACAACAACTAAAGCTGATACAGCAGGTGCTAAGGACGGCGAGTTTGTAATTCACCTCTCAACAGGTAAGGAATATACAGAACGTGACATTCAGGATCTGTTAAAGGCTGAAGGTCTTGACTATTCTATCGCTATTACAGATAAGAATGCACCCGATGGTGACGTTTCTGTTAAGTTTGACGTTAAAACCGATGATGCTACTAAGTATCAGTTTACAATGGCAAACGGTGCCGGTATCGGTAAGGAGGAAGTTGCTACAACAGGCAAGGGTCTTACATTCCAGATCGGTGCTAACGGCGTTGAGGATCAGAGAGTTACTCTGAACGTTAACGATATGTCTTCTACTGCTATAGGCGTTGCAAGCGCTGACGTTTCTACTCAGGACGCTGCAAACAAGGCTATCGACATGGTAGACAGCGCTGTTAAGACAGTATCTATGCAGAGAGCTGGTCTTGGTGCACTTCAGAACAGACTTGAGTACACAGTTAACAACCTGACAACAACAAATGAGAACCTGACAGCAGCTGAATCTCAGATCAGAGATACAGATATGGCTACAGAGATGATCAACTACACTAAGAATAACATTCTTCAGCAGGCATCTCAGGCTATGCTCGCTCAGGCTAACCAGCAGCCTCAGGCTATTCTCCAGTTACTCCAGTAATCTGAGAACAGCGTGAGTTTCAGGGCTTAATATTTATAAATTAATGACTTGATGAGTTCGCCCCCGTGAAAACGGGGGCGGATTTTATTTTTGCGGTAAGTGGGGCTGTCGCCCTCACCCTACTTGGAGCTACGCCCCAAACCCCACTTAATGAAATACCGATGAGTTCGCCCCCGTGAAAACGGGGGCGGATTTTATATATCTGATGAAAAAAATATGAATACAAAATACAACAAAGATTTAATTAAAAACGCAAAAATTCTGAGGAAAAGAATGACGGACGAAGAACGTAAGCTGTGGTACTGCTTTCTCAGAAATTACCCGGTAAGATTTTTTCGACAAAAAGTGATGTATAAATATATAGCGGATTTTTATTGCCCGACGGCAAATTTAGTTATAGAGCTTGACGGCAGTCAGCATTACGAAGAAAAGGGCTTAACCTATGATGATGAAAGAAACAGATTTCTTGAAGAACACGGGATAAGAGTAATACATATTGCTAATAATCAGATTCACACAAATTTCCGCAACGTCTGTGAATATATTGATATGCTTGTTAAAGGTGAATTGTAATTGCTTAGAGGTTTTGAAGATAGGAGTGCTACTTTAAAAACTTCGGAGCGTTCACAATCCCCACCATAGTTGGCTCGGCTTGACCGAGCAACAGAACCTCACCCTTTTAAATATTAGAGGGTAACAGCGTAATGATGGTGCTAAGGGAAAACAATCCCCACCGTCTTGACGGCAAAAAGTATAGCAATTTTGGAAACAGTCCGATAAATTACAAAATGAAGATTATGTAGAATAACGATTTTGCGATGCCGTCAAGCCACCTCCCCTTTTTCGAGGGGAGGCAAGGGTGATGGTGCAAAGCAAGGCAAGGATGCCTGAAATGAACGCCCAAAGGCTTTGCATGGACGCAAAGCCAACAAAGCGTTCATTTAAAGGCAAGGGTGATAGTGATTTTCGTGCGATAGTGCGGTTTTGGGAGGGTTGGGTGCGGAATGAGGGATTGTTAACGGAGGTATCAGAGAAACGGAAAGGGTACGGTAAGTGTGGCAATCCCTCCGGTAGTCGCCCGAATTTTTTCGGCGACAGCACCTCACCTTTGACAAGGGGCGGTAAGAATGTGGTGCGAAGCGAAGGGGAGGCTAGCAATCCCTCCGTCTTGACGGCAGAAAGGTTTGGTGATAAAAAGGGCGGGTGTGCCGCAATTTAAACGCAACAAAGCAACAGTTTGTGCCTTGCCGTCAATCCACCTCCCTTTGACAAGGGAGGCAAGTGTGATGGTGTGGGGCAAGGGTTGGTGCGGCGATTTATCTGTTGATGATGCTTTGCACTGCAACAGAAAAAATCGGGTACTGTGCCGTACCCGATTAATCTTAACCGTTGATATACTCTTTTGGAGATACCCACTTGCCGTTTTGCTTTACTGCAAAGTGAAGATGAGGTGCCAGCTTCGACTCGCATTCGATAGTCCCTGTAACGCCTATCTTCTGACCGGATTCGACATTGCTTCCCTCTTTGACCTCAAGCGACTTGTCAAGTCCGTAGTAATGCGTTTCGCAGCCGTCGCCGTGATCTATCACAACGCATATTCCCCACAGTGGATCGTCCTTAATCTCCTTGACCTTACCCGTGCAGGCGGCTTTTACATCCGTTCCGACCGATGCGGCGATGTCCATTCCGTCGTGGGTCTTCCATACGCCGAGAGTTTCGCTCTTTACAAGCTCGCCGTTGCTGTATTCCCATATAACTTCATTCTCAATCGGCATTACACGCTTTGCTGTGCTTCTTACAAAGTTATTTGCAGGTGCGGCTGAGCTGTCGGCTTCGCTCTTTGAGGTTTCGTCCTTAGGTATACCGCTCTGCGTGTTGTCCACCTGCTCTGCCGATACGGCAGAATCGGGCTTTTGAGGTTCTTCGTCGGCTATTGTCTTTAATGTGCTGTCGTAGGTCAGATATGTTGATATTCCTATAGCAACAACGCTCAGACATAACGCTCCCGCAAAACCTTTGCCCTTGAAAAACTTTTTTATCTTTCCGGTAGTTATCTTATCCATAGCTTTTTTCCTTTCAAGTTATGCTTTACTGCATTTGTAGTTTTAACGTTATTTTCCGTTTTATACGCATTTTTCAGAAAAATCTTCCGCTTTAACGCTTTTCCACTTTAAATTGAGTAAAAAATCTATTGACAAATACCGAGTGCCGTGGTATACTTACAGTGTACCCGAAAAAACGGGTATTAAACCGAATATACACCACAAATCGCAGATGGAAAAAAGTAAGGCGGCAGATTTCTCACAGAGAGTCGGATTAGGTGCGAGCCGACAGAATATAAAGCCTGAATTCATTCCGGAGAGATGAGCCGAAAGCGCAGAGCCTGTAAGCCATTCGGGTAAGCCCGTTACAGCTTTAAAGACCGTATACCAGTGCTATGCACCTGTACGGTGAATTGAGGTGGTACCGTGGATATATATCCGCCCTCAGATTATCAGATAATCTGAGGGCGGTTTTGATTTTATTATAAAGTGTATCCAAGCTCAATAAAAAACGTCGAGTGTGATGTATAACTATGATACGCAAAAGGAAGGAAAGAAAAGCGATGAGTATGAACATGATAAGAAAGCTCCCAACTCCCAAGGAGATAAAGGAGCTGTATCCTCTGTCTGACAAGATAGTGGAAACAAAGAAGCAGCGTGACAAGGAAATAGCCGATGTATTCACGGGAAAGAGCAATAAGTTTCTGCTGATAATAGGTCCTTGCTCTGCTGACAAGGAGGAGCCTGTCCTTGACTATATTTCAAGGCTGGTACCCGTTCAGGAGCAGGTAAAGGATAAGATACTGATAATTCCCAGAATATACACGAACAAGCCCCGTACAACAGGAGAAGGCTACAAGGGCATGATACATCAGCCCGACCCGACAAAGAAAGAGGATATGCTTGAGGGACTTATCAAGGTAAGAAGCCTTCATACAAAGGCTATCGAGCAGACGGGATTTACCTGTGCGGATGAAATGCTCTACCCTGAAAACTACCGTTATCTGTCCGATCTTTTGTCTTATGTTGCTATCGGCGCTCGCTCGGTCGAGGATCAGCAACACAGGCTTACATCAAGCGGAATGGATATTCCTGTCGGTATGAAGAACCCCACGGCAGGCGATATGTCTGTTATGCTGAACTCTATCCGTGCGGCACAGGCAAGCCATACATTTATATACAGGGGCTGGGAAACTGTCACAAGCGGAAATCCGCTTGCGCACGCTATACTGAGAGGTGCTGTAAACAAGCACGGTCAGACTATCCCGAACTATCACTATGAGGATCTGTCACTGCTGTACGAGCTGTACTGCAAGAAAAATCTTCAGAATATGGCGGTCATAGTTGATACCAATCACTCAAACTCCGGCAAGAAGTATCTTGAGCAGGTAAGAATCGCAAACGAGATTCTGCACAGCCGCCGTCACAGCAAGGATCTTGAGGGATTTGTCAAGGGACTTATGATAGAAAGCTACATTGAGGACGGAAGCCAGAGCACAGACGATGCGGTTTACGGCAAGTCGATAACCGACCCGTGTCTTGGCTGGGAAAAGACAGAAAAGCTCATCTACAGCTTAGCCGACCAGCTCTAAGCGGCGGGTCGCCGCTGACAATTCCGACCTTGCGGCTGTGAGCCGCTACAAATTCCGACCTTTGATAATGTTGCGGATTTTTGTGGGATAGTGAAACGGTCGGGGTTTAGCGATGGTGCTTTTTGTTTATAATAATACCCGTGGGGCGTGGCAAATTCCGACCTTGCGGCTGTGAGCCGCTGCAAATTCCGACCTTGCGGCTGTGCGCCGTAGCAAATTCCGCCCTTTAATAACGTTGCGGATTTTTGAGGGATAGCGGAACGGTCGGAGTTGAACAATAATGCTTTTTAGACATTATAAATAAGCTGTAGCAAAATCGAATACAATATAATAAAGCTCGCCGCCGTGATGTAAATTCATCACGGCGGTGTTTCTGCTATTCTTTGGGCACTATAATTACCATACCCTCTTCATGCGAAATATAATCGCTGTCGGTCGTATTATCATATTTAAAATTGACTCTCAGTGCATTTTTACCACGATATCTGCAAAGAACCGGTTCGTCAATCTGCGTAACGGTATATATATCGTTATTATCTACCTGTTTGATTTTTTCTTTTGCCGCTTCTGAAGAACGGTCAACGTCAAAGGCGTTTATGCTGTCGTCGTTGAACTCACCGATATATACTTGTGTAACGCCTTGTAGGTTACCTTCTATATCTGTCAAAATATATAGCATTTCATCGGTTTTTACCTCTCCGCTGTATCTGATATACCTGTATTCGTATCTTATCTCGTCAATAGATTCATCGCTTTCGTAGTTATGAGTTCCCAGTACAATCTTTTCTTCTCCGTCAAAACGATACTGACTGATATCTATAAGGCTTTCAGCTGTTTTTTTCACTTTTTCCGTGCGCTTTTCAGTACCTGCATCGGATAATGTTTCAATATCTTCACCAAGCATAACTGCATAAGCAAATTTCCCGCCGTCTGATGAAAGCGCAAACTTCCATACATCGGAATTGATATCAGTCACCGAATAGCCGTAAAGATAATAGTCATATACCCCGTTTGCGTGTTTATCATCATCATACTTTACATTATAGGTTTTCCCGCGGAAATCAATTTTCTGAACAGAATCGGGATCGAACCCGGAATTAAGGCTGTCGTCTACCAACTGTTCAGGTTTATTTATATCCGCAATGTCGGTTGGCAGATACTTGCCGTACAGAACAACATCGTATTTATCCTCAAATTCATATTGACTTTCTGTACTATCGGAACTTAACTCGTTGTTCTGAGAGCAAGACGTAATAAGCATAACCAAAGATAAAGCGAGAGTTAAAGAAAACAGTGCTGTGATTTTTTTCATAATAGGTTCCTCCTTTTTCCTGCAAATTGAGTGCAATACACCGGCACTTCGTCACTCTGACACATAAGATCACGCATTTCAATACTTGCCGAAATTATCTACCTTTTAGTGTTATTCCGTGATTGTTGAGCACATTTTTTTGTTTAAATTTCAAAAGCGTTCTACAAATACCCCAGTCACTCCAGCCTACTCTTGACACACCTGATAATCCGGCAGATTTTTCTTTATCTCCTTGTCGACAGAGTTTCCTTAATTTGATAATAACATACCTAAGCTCATATTTTCAACCCCCGAAATACAAATTTGTATACTTTTCACACAAATACTTTGGCCCTTTGTGCATTGTTACCGAATACACAAAAATCCCCCGGTCATAAAAACCGGGGGATATGTGAAAACTATAACCGACTTATTACTTCATCTTCTCGATAGAAAGCATTATCTTTTCCATCTTTTCCTGTGCCTTAGCAAGCTTTACACGCTCGTTTTCAATCTGCTGTGCGGGTGCTTTTGACAGGAAGCCCTGATTGCTGAGCTTGCCCGAAAGGAAGTCGATGTCCTTCTGAGCCGCCTTGCGTTCCTTTTCAAGTCTTGCAAGCTCCTTTTCCTTGTCAACAAGCTCGCCCATAGGCATAAATATTCTTGCGTTTGCGGTAACGATTGTTACCATATCATCGCTTGTTTCTGCCTTTTCGGATACTGTCAGCTCGCCTGCGCCTGCAAGACGCTCAAAGAATGCCTTTGCGCCCTCGAACAGTGCCGTTTCGGCTGTTTCGATGTACATTGTGACCTTCTTTGACGGCGGTACGTTAAGCTCGTTACGCTGTACACGGATAGCACGGATAGCGTCAACGACCTTTGTGAAGTCTGTCTGTTCAGCCGCAAAGTGAAGCTGTTCATCATATACCGGCCAAGCCGAAATCATTATGCTTTCGGGGTTGTTGTCCTTATCGGCAACTATAGGCATTGACTGCCATATTTCCTCTGTTATGAACGGCATAAAGGGGTGTAACAGCTTTAAGATGCCCTGCATAACGTAAACGAGTACGTTCTGAGCGGCACGGGCTGTTTCTCCGCCCTCTGCGATACGGGGCTTCGTAAGCTCGATATACCAGTCGCAGTAAACATCCCAGATAAAGTCGAACAGATTCTGTACCGCAACACCAAGCTCGTAGCTGTCGAGATTTGACGTAACGTTCTTTATTAGGTCGTTGTACAGCGATAATATCCACTTATCCTCGATGGGAAGATTTTCGGGGAGAACTGCGCCCTGCATATCCTCGGGAAGATTCATAAGAATATATCTCGACGCATTCCACAGCTTGTTTGCAAAGTTACGGGAATTTGTAACCTTTGTTTCTGTCCAGCGCATATCGTTACCGGGTGCGTTACCTGTAACAAGAGTAAGACGCAGTGCGTCTGCACCGTACTTGTCGATGACCTCAAGCGGATCTACGCCGTTGCCGAGCGACTTGCTCATCTTTCTGCCCAGCTCGTCACGGACAAGACCGTGTATAAGTACATCCTTGAACGGCTTCTGACCTGTATGCTCAAGTCCGCTGAATATCATTCTTGCAACCCAGAACGGAATAATATCATAGCCTGTAACAAGCGTATTTGTAGGATAGAAATACTCAAAATCTGCTGTCTTTTCAGGCCAGCCGAGCGTTGAGAACGGCCATAATGCAGATGAGAACCAAGTGTCGAGAGTGTCCTCGTCCTGCTTCATAGGTGCGCCGCACTTGGGGCAGGTGTCTATACCGTCAAGAGTAATCTCTGTGTGTCCGCATTCTTTATTCTGGCAGTAGTAAGCGGGGATTCTGTGACCCCACCAGAGCTGACGTGAAATGCACCAGTCACGGATATTTTCCATCCAGTAAAGATAACCGTTTTCAAATCTCTGAGGGATATATCTCAGCTCGCCGCTCTTTACTACGTCTATAGCGGGCTGTGCAAGCTGTTTCATCGATACGAACCACTGATAGCTTGCTCTGGGTTCAACGGTAGTACCGCAACGCTGACAGCAGCCTACATTATGCTTGTGAGGCTCGACCTTTACGAGTAAGCCCTGTGCCTCAAGGTCGGCTACCATAGCATTTCTTGCTTCATATCTGTCCATACCTGCGTACTTGCCGCCGATACCGTCCATAATAGTAGCGTCATCGTTCATCATATGAATGATAGGTAAGTTGTGGCGCTTGCCTACCTCAAAGTCGTTAGGGTCGTGTGCGGGTGTAATCTTAACTACGCCTGTACCGAATTCCATATCAACATATTCATCGGCAATAACGGGAATCTCTCTGTCGGTAAGAGGGAGCTTAACCATCTTGCCTACTATGCTCTTGTATCTTTCGTCATCGGGGTTAACGGCTATAGCGCTGTCACCGAGCAGTGTTTCGGGACGTGTTGTAGCTATCTCTACACTGCCGCTTCCGTCTGAAAGGGGATAATTGATATGCCAGAAGAAGCCGTCCTGTTCTTCATATTCGCATTCAATATCGGAAATTGATGTCTTACAGTTCGGACACCAGTTGATGATTCTTTCGCCGTGATAGATAAGGCCCTTGTTGTAAAGGTCGATGAATACCTTCTGTACAGCCTTTGAACAGCCCTCGTCAAGAGTGAAACGTTCTCTGTCCCAGTCGCAAGATGAGCCGAGCTTCTTTAACTGCTGAACGATACGTCCGCCGTAAACCTTTTTCCATTCCCACGCACGCTCAAGGAAGCCATCTCTGCCTACATCGTCCTTGGTAAGACCCTCTTCCTTCATAGCGTTTACTATCTTTGCCTCTGTAGCGATAGAGGCGTGGTCTGTGCCGGGCAGCCACAGTGCGCTGTAGCCCTGCATTCTCTTATAGCGGATAAGAATATCCTGCAACGTATTGTCAAGAGCGTGTCCCATATGAAGCTGTCCGGTTATGTTCGGAGGGGGAATAACTATCGTATAGGGCTTCTTCTTGGGGTCTATTTCTGCGTGGAAGTACTTCTTTTCCTCCCATTCGTGATAAAGCCTGTCCTCAAAATCCTTAGGAGAATAGGTCTTTGCTAGTTCTTTCTTCATTTTATTTTTATCCTTTCTTTGATTACCCGATTTTTTCATGCCTCTACCCTTGCAAAAAGCTGTTCATCGGGGTCTACAAGCACTGTGTAATTGTTTGTGAATATCACCATACCCGGCTTTGCGCCGTTGGGCTTCTTCACAAATCTTATCCGTGTGTAGTCAACAGGCACTTTTGTGCTGTTCTGTGCCTTTGAGCAGTATGCCGCAAGGCTTGCCGCCTGCAGAATGGCATTGTCCGATATTTCACCGTTCTTCGCCTTTATTATGACGTGCGAGCCTGCTATATTCTTCGTATGAAGCCACATATCGTCCGGCTCGGCGGTTTTTACGGTCAGCTTGTCATTCTGTATGTTGTTCCTGCCTATATACACATCGTAACCGTCATCGGTCACAAAGTGCATAGGAGGTTTCGGTTTTACCTGTGTCTTTTTATTGACGGTATTCGTGTGGATATAGCCGTTTGCCGCTAATTCCTGCTTTATCTCGCTTATCTCCGCATTAGAGGTGGCACGGGATGCGGCATCGAATACGCTGTCGATATATATAAGCTCGTTTTCGCCGTCTGCTATCAGCTTTGTAAGCATTCTTTCGGCTTTTTCGAGCTTCTTGTATTCCGCATAGTATTTCTGGGCGTTCTGCGAGGGTGTGAGCCTTACGTCAAGCGGAACGGTCACAGTTTCGCCCGTGCTGTAATCCTCGGCGGTAAGCTCGGTCATACCTTTTTCCATACGGTATATGTTCGCACTTACAACATCGCCGCGGACTCGGAATACCTCCCTTTCTCCGCACTGTGCAAGCTCGCCCTTCTGAAGCTCCAGCTTTCTTGCTATTCGCTCATAGGTATTCATCAGCATTTTCAGCAAATCCCTTGAACGCTGTTTCATACGTTCGTTTTCCGCTTTACTGCCGTAGAATATATCAAGCAGTGCGTTTGCACCGTCTGCGTGGGATACAAGCATCTGCGTGCCGTATTGCTCTATCGGCATAAAGCAGAAATCCTTGTATGCGCCGTTCAGGTCACGCAGAATCGTAAAACCGTTTTTATCTGTCACATATTCCCTTGCACGTTTTATAAAAAACAGCAGGCGGTCATAGTTATCATCCGTCATATCGTCAACCGCAAAATCGGTATCCCTGCACGAATAATAAGCGCACTCCCTCGCAAATACGGGGGATATGCCCTCAAGACAGGCGGTCAGGTGCTTTGACAGCCGTTTTCCCTCGCCCTGTTTTACAGCGTTTATAAACTCGCTGTCGGAACAAATAAGGAAGTTTACACGGGTCAGATCTCTCGGCGGTGTTTCGTATACGATATTCGGAAGTATACGTCTTACCGAGGAAACATCGTCCGTGATACGCTTTATGCTGTCGGTAACACGGTACACGCCGTCCTTTTTTGCCATAAGTATTATATTGCTGTGCCTGCCCATTATTTCGGCGGTAAGGCGGTTTACTACCATATCGCCTATTTCGTTCATGCACTCAAAATCAAAGTTTATTATACGCTCAAGTCCGTCCTGCGTTATATCGAGCAGCTTTCCTCCGCTGAGGTGCTTTCTGAGAAGCATACAGAACATAGGAGGGGCGGACGGATTTTCCGCCGCACGCTCTGTCATGCACACCCGTGCCGACATTGAATTTGAGCTTATCAGTATCTTATTATGCTTTCCTGCACTGCGTATCGAAATAATTATCTCCTCACGGGAGGGCTGATAGATCTTGTCTATTCTTCCGCCGACAAGCCCTGCCGACAGCATTTCAGATACCACGCAGTGAAGAAAAGTGCCGTCAAGTGACATCGGCAGTCCTTTCCGTCACACGTTAAATTATATATGAGCAGGGGTCTTTACTGCTCTGTGCGACAAATATCTGTGTATTGTGAAATTTGCGGCTAAGAACACCGCAAAGATAATTGCAAAGTATATTTTCCGTGTGGAAGTGACCTGCGTCAATAAGGCAGAAATCCCTGTTGACAGCGTCTATCCACACATCGTGCTTTATATCGCCCGTTATAAGAGCGTCACAGCCTGCGGCAGCGGCAAGCGGCAATGTGCCTCCGCCCGCACCGGAACAGACGGCTACACGCTTTATCGGTCTGTCTGTTTCGGTATAGCGTACCACCGTGCAGTCAAACGCTTTCTTACAACACTCAGCGAGAGCCTTGGCGTGAGTGGCTATAGGCAGTTCGCATATTTTACCGTAGCCTGTTCCGTCGGGCATAACGGGTTCTAATATCTTGTCGGAGCGCTCAAATTCGAGCAGATCGAGCATAATATCGGTAACGCCGTTTTTGGTCATATCCGCATTGGTATGAACGCATACAGCGTTCAGCTTATTCTTTATAAGCTCGTAAACCGGCATACCCTCCGTCACGCTTTTCAGCGGATCGAAAATAACAGGGTGATGCGATATTATAAGATTGGCTTTGTTCGCCACTGCCTCTTTTATCACATCGTTGGTTATGTCAAGGCAAAGGCATATGCCCTTAACTGCGGCATTCATATCACCGACAAGAAATCCGCTGTTGTCAAACTTATCCTGCACCGAAAACGGTGCGTATTCATTCAGAAAATCGTAGATAGCGCTTACTTTCATAACCTTCACCCCAAAAAATCATAATGTTGATATTATATTTTCTATTTCCTGTGCTGTATTGCACAGCTTCTCGCTTTTTACAGTATCGGACGATGAGCAGCATTCTCCTGCATGTCTTAGCTTACGGCACACCAGGCTCAGATACTCCTTGTCCGTTACCTTTCCGGAATATGCAAAAGCGTCGGTTATCTCACGGCTCTCGCCGTCATAGTACACCGACATAATAACGTAATTTCTGTCGTTTTCCCTTGCGGTAAGCTCTTTTTCTATATAAAAGCCGTTTTTGTACAGTTCTTTTCTTAATATCTCAGCCTTTGTCATAGGCTGGAGGATAAAATGTGTATCACGGCTTAAGAAACGGCAACCGAGAACAATTCTTGCTATAAGCTCGCCGCCCATACCTGCGATTATCACATCGTCGGCATAATCTATTTTTTCAAGTCCGTCCGACAGCACAAGACGCACCGCATCTTCTTTTCCTATGTAGTGCATTACCGTCTGTTTTGCCGAAAGCAATGGGCCTTCGTTTATATCCGCCGCCGTGAGCTTTCTTTCACCGTCAAGATAGAGCCTGCAGGGGAGCAGGGCGTGATCCGTACCGACATCGCAGATCTCTCCGCCTTTACGCACCATTCCTGCCGCCGCCGCAAGTCTTGGCGAGAGTATCGGCTCGTGCATCAGTTGCCGACAGCCTCGTTCAGCTTCTTAACCAGTTCGTCCGCATCAACGCCGTGAACATCGCACGCCTGTGCAACAGTTTCACCTCTTGACGCAGGGCAACCTAAGCAGTGCATACCCATTTCAAGAAAGAAGGGGGCTGTTACCTCTCCGTATGCGTCTAAAATATCGCCGATTATTGAATCCTTTGTGATAATCATGTTTTTTACATTCCTTCCGATAGAAATTTCAGTATATAAATATACATTATTTATTATACACCAATCCGAGTGAAATTACAATAGCGGAAATGAGAATTTGCGATGTGGGGGTTGGGGGAAAACGGGTTGGATTAACAAGGAGTGGTTTTCTGACGCTTGTCGTGCAAATAGCAGTGATAGCGAGCTACCGATAGTTCTTTTTGTCGGACAGCACTTCTCGGGTTC
>ULRK01065304.1_pt1 | contig 22523 bp, 14 predicted proteins | sample 1955341 | NCBI WGS metagenome assembly ULRK01 (sample SAMEA4835680, study PRJEB28245) | human gut metagenome | biome: gut microbiome; material: fecal sample | place: Denmark | collected 2008
ATACGGATAGAGAATTTGCTCTATTTTATAAAAAACAGACTTTTTCTACAAACTCTCGGTTACAAATAACCGTTCGGCTAAGCCTGACGGCACTGGCATATCCGCATTATTTGAATGTTTGCGGCTGTCAGAACAGACAATTTTAAAAAATGACTTGACATCGGCAACCGATTAAGGTATAATATTTAATTGCATAGGCGCAAGACAGGCACACATCGGTGCCGAGTAATAACAGGAGGAAGAAAGAAATGAAAAGAACATACCAGCCTAAGAAGCTCCAGAGACAGAAAGAACACGGATTCAGAAAAAGAATGTCTACAAGAAACGGACGTAAGGTTCTCGCAAGAAGACGTGCAAAGGGCAGAAAGCACTTAAGCTACTGATTCTGTCAATGAATGAGTATGCAAAGAAATATGTCTGCATAAAAAAGGACAAGGAATTCAGATTCCTGTTCAAAAAAGGTGACAGCATTGTTACCGATGCATTCGTATGCTACGCAAGGGAAAGCAAGAGGCGGGTAAACCGCATAGGAATCGTTACAGGCAAGAAGGTCGGCAATGCTGTAAAACGTAGCCGTGCCAGGAGAGTCATAAGAGAAGCGTTCCGCCTTATTGAACCCCTGCTCCGTGAAAAGACACAAAAAAGATACGACTTTATTTTCGTTGCAAGAGCAAAAACTCCTGCGATGAAATCGACAGAGGTATATCTTCGGATGGAAAAGCAACTGCTGAAAAGATATGCCCCACCGGCGAATAATCAACCGGACAAAATACAAAAATAAAATGAAATATGTACTTTTATTTTTCGTAAAGATATACAGAATGACTTTGTCAAAATGGCTGCCTCGTTGTTGCCGCTTTACTCCGAGCTGTTCGGAATATGCGATGATCGCACTCCGCCGCTTCGGTGCGGTAAAGGGCAGCTATTTGGCTATACGGAGAATTATCAGATGCAACCCTTTTTCTGAGGGCGGCTATGACTATGTACCCGAACAATTTTATTTTTTCAAAAGGACTAAGCCGTAATATCGGCACTACTAACGGAGGGTGATTTCCATAGATTTCTTATACACCATAATCGGTACGCCTCTCGGCTACATTATGTGGCCTATTTATCTTCTTTTACAGAATTTCGGTTGGGCGATACTGATATTCACTGTAATAGTCAAAATAGCAATGCTGCCGCTTCAGATAAAGCAGCAGAAGAATATGGCGTTTTCTCAGCTGTTTGCTCCCAAGGTAAAGGAAATACAGCAGAAATACCGCAACAACCGTGATAAGCAGGCAGAAGAAATGCAGAAGCTGCAGGCACAGGGCTATAACCCTGCCGGCGGCTGCGGACCTCTTGTTCTGACAATGGTAATACTGTTCGGTGTCATTGACGTTGTATATAAGCCCATGACACACATGGAGCATCTGTCATCATCAGATATTTCAAGCACTATAACAGTAGCGCAAGAAACCGAATATGCAAAGATATTCTTAAACGAATACAACAAGCAGGATGCCGAGCTTATATTAAAGTACAAGAACGGCGATAAGGACGCAGTTTTCATTTCGGAATCCAACGACGGCGCTCAGCTGACGCACGAGTTCAAGGATGACGAGAATTTCAAGAACAATTACACCGATAAGGATCCCAAAACGATCAGCACGGCAGACAGAGAAACCTACGGTTCATTCTCTGCCGAGCAGTACAGTGATTTAACAGGTGATAAGTCAAGACTTACAGCTGAAACAAAGAACAGACTTGCGGCTGTTGCAGGCAAGTACAAGGGTATGCAGATGGAGCTTCTTGCTCTGCAGGTTTATGAGCAGTATCCCGATACGTTCAAGGAAAGCAATATACTTTCAGATAATGTAAAGGACAGACTTGCGTCACTGTCGCACAATATGATGTTCTGCGGTCTGAACTTCGGTACAACACCTAAGCTTGCTTTCGAGCCGCTGATAATTATACCGATATTCGCATTCGTTCTTTCTCTTGTACAGACTGTACTTTCCCAGTATCTCAACAAGAAGAACAATCCCGAAATGGCAAACGCAGGCGGTGCGGGTATGAAGGTAATGCTTTATATCATGCCCTTATTCTCACTGTGGATTTCGTTCAGCGTTCCTGCCGGAGTAGGTTTCTACTGGGGTGTCAACTATGCGCTCGGCATTGTGCAGTCACTGGTAATGCAGAAGCTGTACAGCCCTGAAAAGCTCAGAGCCGAGGCAGAAGAGAAGATGAAGGAAAGAAAGCTCAAGGAAAGACAGGTCACAACAACCGCTGTTGTTACAGATGCCGATACAGGCGAAGAAAAGACCGTAACAAAGACAGAAACACTTTCACAGAAGGAAATCAACAGACGTAAGCTGGCGGCGGCAAGAAAAGCCGATGCCGAAAAATACGGCGAAGAATACCACGAAGAAGACGACGATTGAGAATCGACGGAAAGGACGGACTTATGAAAAAGATATATACAGGTAAGTCACTTGACGAACTCAAGGCGCTTGCCATATCAGAAATCAAGGAACTCGGCGTTGATGAAGCTGACATAAAGATAACCGTAGTTGAAGAACCTGTCAAGAAGCTGTTCGGCAAGAAGGGCGACTATAAGATAGAGGTTGAATTCGAAACGGTTACCGAAGACGCTCCTGCTGCTGCCGCTGAAACAGCTCCTGCAGAAGCCGCTGAAGCCGCTCCTGCCGTAACAGATGCTGACCACACAGAAAAGGTAGCTATGGCTGCGGCTTATCTTGAAAAGGTTCTTACCGCTCTCGGCGTTGAGGACTTCAAGGTAAACATAATCGAAAAGGAAGACATAACTGTCCTTGATATAGTAGGCGAAAAGCTCGGTATCGTAATCGGCAGAAGAGGCGAGACACTCGACTCTTTACAGTACCTTGCAATTCTTGCAAGCAACCGTCACGATGAGCCTTACTGCCGTATCACAGTTGATTGTAACGGCTACAGGGATAAGAGAGAGGAAACTCTCAAGTCGCTCGCAGAGCGCACCGCTAATAAGGTGCTCCGTCAGGGCAGACGCATTACCCTTGAGCCTATGAATCCTTATGAGCGCCGTATCATTCACAGCAAGGTCGCTGAGATCGAGGGCGTATACAGCAACTCTATAGGTGAAGAGCCTTACAGAAAGGTCGTTATCTCGGCTTCTCAGCCCCACAGAGATAACAACAGAAGAAACGACCGCAAGGGCGGAAGAAGAAACGGCAACGGTGCAAACCGCTCATACAAGCAGAGTACCGGTTTCTCGACATCTTTTGAAAGAGAGTACAAGCGTTCGCAGACTGCTGTTGAAAATACTGCGTCAGATGCAGGCGAATTCTCTAAGGAAGCGGTTGAAACAGAAAGAAACGCTACGCTTTACGGCAAGATTGAGCTTTAAGACTTGCAGAAATAGACGGTTTTTCAATGGTTTTTGTACAATTTTGAATTATCGCACAGACAAACTTTCAAAATTTGTGCAAAATGACATATTGACAAATCAGCCGACATAGTGTATTATAATAACTGTAATCAGAAACGAGGACGTTTTGAGGGATCAAAGCGTCCTTTTCTTATTTTTCAAAGAACATCTAACGAAAGTAGGAGGAAAAGGAAAATGGCAGAGAAAACTTATGATGTAACGGAGCTGTTCGGCTCGGACGTGTTCAACGAGGCGGTAATGAAGGCACGACTCCCTAAGGCTATCTTCAAGGAGCTGATGAAGGTAATGCACGGTAATGCTGAGCTTACACTTCCCATTGCCGAAGTAGTTGCCAGCACAATGAAGGACTGGGCAGTAGAAAAGGGTGCAACACACTACACTCACTGGTTCCAGCCTATGACAGGTATCACAGCCGAAAAGCACGACAGCTTTATTTCACCTGTAGGTGACGGTACGGTTATTATGGAGTTCTCGGGCAAGGAGCTTATCAAGGGCGAGCCTGACGCTTCATCATTCCCCTCGGGCGGTCTTCGTGCTACATTTGAGGCAAGAGGATACACAGCGTGGGATCCGACATCATACGCATTTATCAAGGATAACACATTATACATACCCACAGCGTTCTTCTCATATTCAGGCGAGGCGCTTGACAAGAAGACACCTCTCTTAAAGTCAATGGACGCTGTATCAAAGCAGGCATTAAGAATTTTAAGACTTTTCGGCAACACCACAGCAAAGAGCGTTGTTGCTACAGTCGGTGCCGAGCAGGAATACTTCCTTGTTGACAAGAAGACATACGATAAGAGAAAAGACCTTATCTTCACAGGCAGAACACTTTTCGGTGCGGCACCTGTAAAGGGTCAGGAGCTTGAAGATCACTACTTCGGCGTTATCAAGCAGAGAGTAAGCGACTATATGAAGGACCTCGACAAGCACCTCTGGGCGCTCGGCGTTTCTTCAAAGACAAAGCATAACGAGGTTGCTCCCGCTCAGCACGAATGTGCTCCTATCTTCGAGTCTGCAAACCTTGCGGCCGATCACAACCAGCTTATGATGGAAATGATGAAGAAGGTCGCTCTTGAGCATAATATGGTATGCTTACTGCACGAAAAGCCTTTCGCAGGCGTTAACGGTTCAGGTAAGCACGATAACTGGGCGCTCTCAACAGATGACGGTCAGAATCTTCTGAACCCCGGTGATTCTCCTATGGAGAACGCACAGTTCTTGACATTCCTTGTCGCAATCATCAAGGCTGTTGACGAATACGCAGATCTGCTCAGACTTTCGGTAGCTACAGCAGGCAACGACCACAGACTCGGCGCTAACGAGGCACCTCCTGCAATCATCTCTATCTTCCTCGGTGAAGAGCTGAACGATGTTATCAATGCGCTTGTTGCAGGTACAAACGTAGAAGCAAAGCACGCACAGTTCGATATAGGCGTAACCTCACTGCCCAAGTTCCCCAAGGATACAACAGACAGAAACAGAACATCGCCTTTCGCATTTACAGGTAATAAGTTTGAGTTCAGAAGCGTTGGTTCTTCACTCAACATTTCAGGCCCCAACATCGTTCTTAACACAATCGTAGCAGAGGAGCTTGAACAGTTCGCTGATGAGCTTGAAAAGGCTGACGACTTCAAGAAGGCTCTTAAGGAACTGCTCGTTAAGACAATAAAGGAGCACAGCAGAGTAATCTTCAACGGCAACGGTTACGACGCCGCTTGGGTAAAGGAAGCTACAGAGGTAAGAGGTCTGCCTGAGCTTAAGTCTACGGTAGACGCACTTCCGCACTTCCTTGATGAGAAGAATGTCAAGGTGTTTACAAAGCACAAGGTATTCACAGAAGTTGAAATGCACTCAAGAACAGAGATTCTGCTTGAAAATTACAGCAAGACCATCAATATAGAGGCTCTGACAACAGCAGAGATGGCTACAAAGGAAATTCTCCCTGCCGTTATGGCTTACGAGAAGCAGGTTTGCGATGTACTTCTGTCAAAGAAGAACGCAGGCGTTGCTTATAACCTTGAACAGTCTATCGCAAACAAGATTGATTCTCTTGCTGAAAGTCTGAACTCCAAGATAGCAGAGCTTGACAGCACAATAGTTAAGGCACAGGGCATTTCGGATGTTTATGAAGCCGCTAAGTGCTACCACGATGAAGTATTCGCTACAATGCAGAGCCTTCGTGCTGTTGCAGATGAGCTTGAAACAATCGTCGGTGAAAAATACTGGCCCTTCCCGACTTACGAGGAGCTTCTGTTCAACGTATAATTATAGAGATACGCTTTTAAAAACGGCTTAGAGGGATTTTACCCTTTAAGATAATCTGCACCCTTTTCCTATGGCTATGGCACTTCGGTGTCATAGCCTCTTTTCTTTGTAAAAATCTATTCAAAACAGCGATATTTACCGATTTTTCGTCATATTTTCACATTATACGCTTTACAAATCAGTAAAAATGGGGTATACTGTAACAGTCAGATTGAATCGACAAAGCTACGAAAGGAATTTAACAAATGACCGAATATAACGATATACTATACATTGTAGTACCCTGTTACAACGAAGAAGAGGTACTTCACGAAACATCAAAGCGGCTTAAGGAAAAAATGACAACTCTTATAAGCGACAGAAAAATATCCGACAAGAGCCGTGTGTTATTCGTGGATGACGGAAGTAAAGACAGGACATGGGAGATAATCGAGGAGCTTCACGAAGGCGATGATCTGTTTTCGGGGCTTAAGCTGTCACGCAACAAGGGTCACCAGAACGCCCTTCTCGCAGGCCTTATGACGGCAAAGGACCTTGCGGATATATCAATTTCAATGGATGCAGACCTGCAGGACGATATAAACGTGGTTGACAAGTTTGTAGACAAGTATCACGAAGGCTGTGACATAGTATACGGAGTACGTTCTTCAAGAAAGAAGGACACTGTTTTCAAGCGTGGAACAGCAGGAATGTTCTATAAGCTGATGCGGCTTCTCGGTGTTGATATAATCGACAACCACGCCGATTACAGACTTATATCGAAGCGTGCGCTTGAAGCACTGTCACAGTTTAAGGAGGTCAATCTGTTCCTCAGAGGCATAGTAAAGCAGATAGGCTTCAAGAGCGACATTGTATATTATGAACGCAGTGAGCGTTTTGCCGGAGAATCGAAGTATCCGCTTAAAAAGATGCTTGCTTTTGCGTTTGACGGTATCACCAGCTTTTCGGTAAAACCGATAAGGCTTGTTACCGTAGTCGGATTTTTAGTTTTCCTTGTCAGCGTAGCGATGATAATATACGCTATTGTGCAGAATTGCCTTGGAAATACCGAAGCAGTCTGGAGCTCGCTTATGTGCTCGATATGGTTCTTAAGCGGACTTCAGATAATGGCGCTTGGCATTGTCGGTGAATATATCGGAAAGATTTATATCGAAGTAAAGGCAAGGCCGAAATACATTATAGACAAATTTATAAACAAGCAATAAGAAAAGAGCCGTCGGACAGGAAAAGACCGACGGCTCTTTGATTTACTTCTTCTTTGAAATTACTTTTTCAGCTTTTTTCTGCCGTTTTTAAGTGACGGGAATGCCTTGTAAAGACGTTTATGCTTTGCTTTAAGCTCGGACAGCTTTTCGTTAAGCTCGTTAAAGCGTGCTGTAAGCTCCTCTCTGCGTTCCGAAGCATTGCCCTTTAATTCACTCAGGCGTTCCGAATTACGTTGTTTAACGCCGTCTGAGGCTGTTTCCAGCTTAGCTTTGAACATATCCGCCTTTCTTTGCATTTCTTCCGCCGTGATTCTGTGTTCCTTTGTAAATTCCACAGCCTGCGCAGTCTTATCGGACAGATCCGAACCGATAGCATCGGATACGGCAGTAAGTTGTTTTTCAAGGTCGTCTATAAGCCTGATTTCGTTTCTCAGCTTCTTTACCTCGGGGAAGGTCAGTATAACGTCGGTTATTATTGCCGCATAGAACAGGCACAGTGCCGCTATGCCGACAGGCTTCCAGATAAGCCCTACGGCAAAAGCTATCGCAGGCTGTACCACCTTCATTATAAGCAGGCAGGCAAGCCCCCACACAACCGTGAACTGCGGACAGATGTAACCGCCGATGTTGAACTTCTTGTCACTGTAGTCCCACCAGCGTCTGCCGAATAGCTTATCAAGCACAAAGCCCGTTATAAATTCAAGCACGGTCGTAAGAACGGCAGAGCCTGCAAAAAGCAGCAGCCATGAATCTTTAATCGGTGTAAGGCAGACGATGACCGTTATCAGCCCGAAGCCGTATATAGGACAATAAGCGCCGTGCAGCATTCCACGGTTTACAAACTTTCCGTGCCGCACAGTTGCAAAGACAACCTCTCCGCACCAGCCGGCAAACGAGTATATTGCAAAATAGAACAAAAGGTTGTAAAAGTATTCCATTATTACCTCACAGTTTTTTATTATATTATACCCCGATTTTGCCTACAGGTCAACCTCGCATAAAAGCAAAACGAGGTAAAACAAATATCCGCCGACCGTTTTTGAGCCGACGGATATATTCCTGTTCTTTTGACAGTGTTACTGCTGTTCTACTTCTGTATTCTTTCCTACAAGCACAGCTATCGCTCCGCCTACAATAAGGGCTGCTGCACCTGCGAGTGTTTCAAGGTTGAAACCGAAGCCGTCCGGGAATACAGCATACAGCGAGCCTATTACAAGTCCCATAATTGCACTGTAAACAAGCAGAGAATAGCGTTTCATAAGCGCCGAAATCAGCTTTGCACCGAATACGATACCGATGAATACTCCTATCGCTGTAGGTATAAGGATCATAAAGTCCAGACTCTTTATCGCACCGATGACCGTAGTGTATAAACCGAGCAGTACCATTACAAACGAACCGCTGACACCGGGGATTATCATAGCTACAGCCGCCACGGTAACTCCGAGCAGAAGCGTTATGAACAGCACAGGATTCATCTTATAGGTATAGGTGAAGCTGTCGGTCTGTATTGAATCAATATCCGTGCTTTCGGGGAGAGTGAGCGTAATGCTCTCACCCTTTGCGATAGCGCTGTTTTCTGTTCCTGTGAGGACGGTAGTATCGGCTGAGGATTTCTTTACAACACAACCGGTAAGCTCTCCTTCTACCTTGCCGTTGACCTTTAACTGCCAGTTTGATTTAATATCATAAGAGCCGTTGTTTGTGATAGTCACCGTGCAGTCAGTAGCGTTATGAACAGCATTGACAGTGAAGTTCTCGTTCTGGGGCAGCTTATTTATATAAGTCATTCCTACCACCAGCGCAAGTGCCGGGATAAATGCAAAAAGGCATTTCGGCGTGATTTTTCTGCCGCCGACGGTCATATTCCTGTAAATAAGCGGAATACTGCCGATGATAAGTCCCATAAAGAACATATTCGTTGCCACAGGGAAGTTGTCAAACAGCCACGTTATCACAAACGAAAAGCCGAGTATACCGATAACGGCGCCGATTCCGAAAAAGACGATGAATCTGATGTTCTTTTTGATAGCCGACAATTTCAACGTCAGCACGTCTACCACCTTGTCATACACGCCGAAAACCACCATCATAGTTCCGCCGCTTACACCGGGTATAACATTTGCCACGCCGAATACGATACCGTAAACGATATTCAGTAGATGTGAGATCATATTTACTCCTTACTTATGTTCTTATTTGTTGAGGTATTTCTTTATCTGAAGCCCTGCGGGAAGTGCAATCCCTGCAAGCACTGCTGCTATGCTTGCAAGCGGATTCGGCACCGCAAAGCCAAACAGCGAGTTTATAAACGGAATATACGGCAACAGTATAGACGTTACCGATGTAGCCGCTGCTGTAACCGTCATATATTTCGGTATTGCTCCGTTTTTGAATGCTCCTGTACGTTTGTCTGTGACAACAAGACACATTGCGCCTGTCATAACCGTGAGAAGTGTAAGCATTACCGATGAAACCTGCTGTGCTGACATAACCCCTCCCGCAAGAGTGAGGAACAGAGCGGATATTGCACCGCAGATAAGTCCGCAAACAGCACTTCTTATAAAGAATTTCTTATCCGGCTTTCCCTGTGAAATGAAGCCCGACGGGGTCATATTACCCTTAATATCCGATTTTACGTTTCTGAAGCCGGTACAGCAAAGAGGTATCACTGCCGCTGTAAGAACAGCCGCAAGCATAGGGGTAATTATGCCGTATCCCGTTATCATATCGGCAAGAGAAGTGCAGGCAAACGCTATAAGCGTTGACAGGAGAATAAATATACAGCGCTTGATGTTTCTGTGAAGCTGTCTTGCCTCTTTTATCATTTCAACGACCGATGAGAAATTATCGTCACGGACGATAAGCCCGCTCGCCTCATAAACGCTTCCTGTTGTATTTTCGAGCGATGTTATGCCAAGATCCGCATGGGCGACAAGGTCGTAATCGCTGTCGTTGTAACCCACAGTTGCTACTGTTTCGCCCGCTTTCTTCAGTTTTTCTATAATATCCACACGCTGAGCCGCATTTACTCGGCAGAATATCTCAGCCTTCTTATAATCAAGCGATTCTCCCGTTACAGCGCTTTCTGCTATTTCATCTCCGGAAATCATTCCTGCGTCGGAAAGTCCTATTTTTTTGCCCATTGAGCTTGCTGTTTCGGGGCTGTCAGAGGAAGTCAGCACAAGCCTTACTCCCGCTCTTTTGCAGCCCTGCAATGCAAGAGGTATCATATCTCTTGTCGCATTCATAAAAGACACAAGCCCCATATAATTATATTGCACTGCGTAAAGGCTCTTGGGTATTTCTTCGCCCTCAGGTATTATATAATATGCAACCGTCCACACTTCAAGTCCACGTTTTGCAAGAGCCGCCGCACGAGCGGTTATTCTGAACATTTCTTCGGGGCTCATATTGCAAAGGCCTGTCACTTTTTCTACGGCGCCCTTTACGCACACAAGATGAGTTCCGCCCATATTATAGATATTTCCGCCTATTCTGTCGGCATCGTTATAAGGGAACTGTGCTGTAAGTTCGTTTCTTTTTACCGTTGCCACATCGGTTCCGCCCAGAGCCGCATTAAGCAGGAATGCCTGCTCTGCAAGTGTCGGTTCATCCTTATCGCACGCAAGCACCGTTACCGTTGTCATAAGGTCTGTATCCTTGCTGTATACTCCTGCAACCTCAAGTGTATTAGGCGCTACAACAGCGGATTTATCAATGACAAGCACGGACAGGCTGTTGAGCTTTTCGGGAACGGTAAGATTTTTTATGACAGCCCCCTTTAACTCGGCACGGCGTACAAAGTTCATATTGTACATTCTTATATACAGCTCTACAAACGGCATAAACATACATATAAGCCAACCGCAAGCGCTGACGATAACGCCTGTTACATTGTCTGTTCTTCCTGTTAAAATCTGTGCCAGAGTGCCGATAACACAAAGCAGTATTGCCGCTACCGCAAGCGGAAGCCTCAGCTTGACGCAGGTTTTCTCATAGCGTGAGAAATTCGGATCTGCCGCTTTTCCGTGCTTTTCCCCTTGTCTTGCTCTGTATGTATCTTCACCCGTTGCCACTACTCTCGCTACAGCAGAGCCGTTAAGCACTCTTGTACCTGCATATATACAGCTTTTCTTAAGTCCGGTCGCCTTCGGGTCCGCACCGTCATGCTTTTGCACAGGTGTATTGTCACCTGTAAATCTGCTCTCGTCAACTGTAAGTCCGACATACTCAAGTATATGTGCGTCCGCAGGCACTATTTCTCCTCCCTGAACAATTATTATATCATCCGGAACAAGCTCTGCCGCAGGAATAAGCTGTAATATCCCGTCACGCACCACCCTGTATTTCATCTTAGCGGACAGGGTACGGTTACGGATATTTTCGTTGTTTTTCTGGCATATCACACAAAGCGTAACCGTCTGTGCTATCGCCATTATTATGCACATTATGCCTGTGACATACTGCGACAATGTAAATATCTGAAGTAAGCCTGAGATCAACAGCAGAACTGCCGTGGGGTCAAGCAGGTAGTGATATGACTTGAAGCTCTTGTCTTCGGTTTCTGTAAAAATATTATTTCCGTACATATTGAGATTATCAGAGGCTTTCTTTTCGCTGAGTCCATTATAATCTCCCTTGAAATTTAAAAACTGTGCCATATTTCTCTTTTCTTTATCTGTCGTTTTATTTCCCGTTCCGAACCGTCTGCGGCGGTTCGGATAAACTTTCCTATTTTATATTATCTCATAATTCAAGCGAAAAATCAAGAGCCTTGAAATATACGCAATAATATCACAGCCGTAATTTCGCATTAAAATGACGATTTCACAATACATTCACCGTTTTGTAAAGTTTTTGTAAAGCTCTCTAAGGTTTCTTTAAGGCAAAAGAGTTATCATTACAGCACAGACAAAGAACAACACCGAAAAAAACTGAAAGGAATGAGATAAATGGATAAAAGCATTTTTAAACGTCACGAGCTTAAATATCTTGTGAGCGCTGAGCAAAGGGAGTTTATTGAAAGCGAATTCGCACGGTATATGATTCCCGATGAACACGGCGAAAGCGCAATATGCAACATCTACTATGATACCCCTGACTTCAGGCTTATAAGAAGATCGCTTGAAAAGCCCGTTTATAAGGAGAAGCTAAGGCTTCGCAGCTACGGTACTGCGTCAAAGGATGAAAAGGTTTTTCTTGAACTGAAGAAAAAATACAAGGGCATCGTCTACAAGCGCCGTATATCGCTCAACTACGATGGTGCGCAGGAGATTCTCGAAAACGGCGAAAGACTTCCCGAAAACAGCCAGATAGCAAAGGAGATCAACTATTTTCTTGACTTTTACGGGGACATTTTCCCTGCTGTCTATCTTTGCTACGACAGAACGGCATATTTCGGAGCGGACGATTCGGATTTAAGAATTACGTTTGACCGCAACATACGTTGGAGAACGGAAGCTATTGACCTTAAAGTCGAGCCGTACGGTGAGCAGATTCTTGACAGAGGATATTCGCTGATGGAAATAAAAGCGGCAGGCTCGATGCCTTTATGGCTGGCAGAGCTTCTTGCACAGGGCGGTATAAAGCAGACATCGTTTTCAAAATACGGAATGGCATATATGACAATGCTCAGACGAAGCATGGGCATAAGAACGAAAAAAGTAAAAAGTGAGGTAACGGTAAATGTTTGATACGGTAATACAAGGAATTTTCAGCAGTACGGCTGATATAACACTGGGCGGCTTTCTTATCGGCGTAGGCTCGGCGCTGGTACTCGGAATAGCAATGGCTTATATGTATATGTACAAAAACAAATACACAAAGAGCTTTGTTATCACTCTTGCCACACTTCCTGCGATAGTCAGCATAGTGATTATGATGGTGAGCGGTTCGATAGGCGCAGGCGTTGCGGTAGCGGGAACCTTTTCTCTTGTAAGATTCCGTTCTGTACCGGGTACGGCAAAAGAAATAGGCTCGATATTTCTTGCAATGGCGGTAGGACTTGCGTGCGGAATGGGCTATCCGCTGTACGCTCTTATCTTTGCGGTGATAATGGGAGTTGCAAACATAGTGCTTACCGCTGCCCCTTTCGGAGAATCAAAGAAAAACGAGCTTGACAGGGTACTGCATATAACCGTTCCGGAGGACCTTGAATATGCGGGAATATTTGACGATATATTTGTAGAATACTTATCACAGTACAAAATGATTCAGGTAAAAACAACGAATCTCGGCAGCCTCAACAAGCTGACCTATAACATCACGCTCGGCAAGGCAGGCTGTGAAAAGCAGATGATAGACGAGCTCAGATGCAGAAACGGCAATCTTGAAATAAACATAACTTCTCAAAGTACAGGCGGCAGAGAACAGCTCTGAAAAACGTTATGATACGAAAGGCGGTAATTTTATGCAAAAGAAAATCTTAGCTGTAACAATTGCTGCAGCGCTTATAGTTTCATGCTTTACATCGTGCGGTAACAACACATCATCGGATTCACAGGCATCACAGGCTGAAAGCAGTACGACCGTCAGCGCTGACAGCACTTCTTCAGGCACAGATATAAGTTCGGCATCGGACGGTAAGACTTCGGACAGCGGTTCTGACAGCGATAAACAGCTTACAGCGGACGATATGTTCTCTGACCGTGATCTGTCGGGCGATTACTCGGAATGCACAGATATAACTCTCAGCGACAGTACTGCAAGCTGTTCGGACAGTTCTGTAACGGTTGCAGACGGCTCGGTCACAATAACCAAAGCCGGAACATATAAATTCAGCGGAACATTCACGGGTCAGATAATCGTAAATGCCGGTGACAGCGATAAGGTACAGCTTGTGCTTGATAACGCAAGCATCACTAAAGAGGGAAGTGCGGCGCTTTATATTATAAATGCCGACAAGGTATTCGTGACAACGGTAAAGGGAACAGAAAACACGCTTTCAAGCACGGGAGAGTTTACTTCAGACAGTGATGAAACAAACGTTGACGGTGCGATATTCTCAAAATCGGATATAACCTTCAACGGCAGTGGTACTCTGAACGTAAAGTGCGAAAGCAAGCACGGCATTGTAACAAAGGACGACCTCAAGATAACGGGCGGAACATATAACATCACCTCCGCATCACAGGGTCTTTCGGGCAAGGATAGCGTAAGAATCGCAGGCGGTAATATTACCGTTACATCCGGAACGGACGGAATACACAGCGAAAACACAGACGATACCGAAAAGGGATATGTATATATTTCCGGCGGTACGCTGAACATCACAAGCGGCAAGGACTGCATTGACGCATCGGGTACGGTTGACATAAAGGACGGAACATTCACCTTTAAGGCAGGAGGCGGTTCGTCCGAAAAGACAACAGGCGACAGCACCGAGTCATATAAGGGTATAAAGGCTGACGGCGTGCTGACAATATCGGGCGGTACGTTTGATATTGATACGCTTGATGATGCGATCCACAGCAATGCCGATGTTACGGTATCGGGCGGTACACTTGACATAAGCACAGGCGACGACGGCATTCACTCCGGCAACAACACGGTTGTCAGCGGCGGCGAGATAAACATCGCAAAATGCTATGAAGGTCTTGAAGGTCAGACGGTAACGGTCAGCGGCGGCAAGGTAACACTTACGTCATCGGACGATGGAATCAATGCCGCAGGCGGCGACAATCAGGGCGTGGGCGGAGGCTTCGGCCCCGACTCATTCTCAGCCGACAGCGAAGCTAAAATCACCATAACAGGCGGTGAAATACACATCAATGCAAGCGGCGACGGACTTGACTCGAACGGCGATATTGAAATATCGGGCGGTACGGTTTATGTATACGGTCCTACAAGCAATGGTAACGGCTCGCTTGATTATGAAAATAACGCTGTGATAACAGGCGGTACGGTAATTATGGCAGGCTCAAGCGGTATGGCTATGAACTTCGGCTCGGAGTCAACGCAAGGTTCGATACTTGCAAGCACAGGTAACGCAAGTGCAGGAACAGCAGTAAAGCTCACCGATTCAAGCGGAAACGTAATTGCAGAGTTTACACCCACTGTATCGTTCCAGACCGTAGTAATAAGCACTCAGGATATTACTTCTGACGGAACATACACACTTACAGTAGGCGACAGCACGCAGGAGATCACCATGTCCGGCTGCATCTACGGCAGCGGAATGAGCGGAGGCTTCTGCGGTGGCGGCATGGGCGGAGGTCAGCCCGGAGGAAACGGCGGCTTCGGCGGCGGTAACCGTCCCGGCGGTAATAATCATGGCGGTTTTGCCGGAGGCAATCCTCCCGATATGAACGGCGGTCAGACAGCAAACGCATAAGACAGCAAGTTAAATCAATATATACCTTACAGTGAAAATCCCTCCGAACTTTAGGTCGGTACTCATATAGAAGTTTTTGAACAACTATTATGTAAAGACCTATACAGAAGGCTATAACACAAGAAAGACAGATACTTCAATGGTTGAGGCATCTGTCTCTTCTTTTATAAAGTTGTTAATATTTTATTTGTATCTAATGGCATAGGGCGGATATAAAATATGTCCAATCAAAACAGCTGTATTTCAATGTACAAAACGCATAAATCAGTCCTTTCAAAGTTGTGCAAATATACGATTCTACGGTTTAGGTTATGAATTACCAAGAAATCTATTGACATAACGATCAGCTTGTGCTATGATATAGTTACAGCAAAGGTTACGAATTACCTAAGACTATTAGGGGGGATCAAATTGATATCTACAGTTGATATGATTCGAGAAATTTCTTATGAGCTGAGCGAGGCTTATCGTGGAAAAATAGCATATAATGGTGGCGCTGTTATTTCTACAGCTTATGCTTTGAGCATAATTGGGAAAACGCCGACAGTCTCCACTGATTCATTGGAGACATTCATTAAAAGCTCTAATGTATCCCCCGATGTTTCTGAGGTTCTTTCCAGAAACTTGAATGGCTTATGGGAAACCGTTCTGAGCTTCATTGGCAGATTTGATGCAGACGTATTAAAAGAAGTGGTTCTCTATGATAATTCATTCTTTGAAATGAGTACCCCGGTATCTTTAGCAAATCTTGCAAGCAGCATACTTGAGATTAAGGAACATGACAAGGTGCTTGATATCTGTTCGGGAAGCGCAACCTTTCCAATATATGCTTTGCAGGATACAAAAGTAAGTGAATATACCGGAGTTGAGATCAATTTCAATGCAAATGACGTGGCAATTCTCAGAGGAGCACTCCTCGGTGATAACTACTCCTTTGTGATCAATAATGCACTGACATATAAGTACCCTGAAAGTTATGATAAGATCTTTTCAAATTATCCTTTCGGTCTCAGGGGATCAGATCTTGATGAGTGCCGCCGTGAATTGCAGAACCACTTTGGTCTTGACAGCTCTTATATTTCAAGATGCTCATCTGACTGGCTGTTCAATGCGATCATCATTCGCTCCCTGAAAGAAACAGGCAAAGCAGTAGCTATCATGACAAACGGAGCTGCGTTTAACAAGCCCGATATGTATATGCGTCAATTTTTTGCGGAGAACGGTTATATTGAAGCAGTTATCAATCTTCCACCTGCTCTATTCATCGAAACTGCCATACCAACCACTATGATAGTATTCAGTCATAACAACACTACGATCCGACTTGTAAATGCAGAAAACAGCTTTTCTAAGGAAAGCAGAAGACTTAATACACTTTCTGAAGATAATATCCGGTTTATACTTGACTGTCTCAAAAACGGCGGGGATAACACGATAGATGTTTCTACGGCAGATATGCGAGAGCATGATTATAATCTCATGGCTTCACATTATCTGGAAAAGCCTGTTGTAGAAAACGGAGTATGTTTCGGAGATGTCATCAAAAATATTGCAAGAGGTTCACAGGTAAAACCTGAATTACTGGAATCTATTAAGTCTGTAATGCCTTCCAATTACAGGTTCATTTCCCTTGCGAATGTGTCGAATGGTTCTATAGATATCGAAGAAGGACAGCAGTATATTACAGAGCTGCCGAAAGCTCTTGAAAAATTCGTTGTTCCCGAAAACTCTATTGTTCTTTCCAAAATGGCATCTCCTACTTTCCGCTCCGCCGTTGTAAATTCCGATAATGATCATTCTATTATCGCAACCGGAAATCTCTACATTATCGAGATAGACGAAAGCAAGGCTGATCCATATTACATTCAGGCATTCTTTGACAGTACCGCAGGTGAAGCTGCACTGAGCTATGCTTCGGGTGGCACAGCCGTTAAAACAATCTCAGTAGAAGCAGTAAAGAATATCATGATTCCGCTGCCGTCACTTGATGAGCAGAAGGCAATTGCGCAGAAATATCAGGCAGCACTTGATGAATACGCTGTGCTGAAACGAAAAATGAAAAAAGTATTGGAGCGAAAGAGAACACTGCTGGACAGTGAAACAAACATTTAAGGAGTGAGAGTATGTCGATCAATTCTTTACAGAAACAGACAAATATCAATATTCAGGAGAAAGCAAATCTCATATGGGAGATCGCTACACATCTTGTCGGATTATTCAAGCCGCACGAATACGGCAAAGTCATTCTGCCGATGACGGTGCTGAAGCGTTTTGATGATGCTCTTGCACCGACAAAACAGGCAGTCGTTGAAATGGGCAAAAAGCTCGCAGTCATGAAAGTCGAAGGTGAAGCCCGTGACGGCATTCTCTGCAAGACTTCCGGATATTCCTTCTATAATACAAGCAAGTTCGACTTCAAAAAGCTGGTATCAGATCCCGACAATATCGAATCCAATTTTGAGAACTATCTGCAGGGCTTTTCCTCAAACGTCAAGGACATTATTTCAAACTTCAAGTTCACCGATCAGGTGCGGACTATGGCAGACGGAAATGTTCTGTTCGTGGTGATACAGGAGTTTATCTCTGCTAAGGGTGATATGGCACCCGACAAGATCACCTCTACCGATATGGGTTACATTTTCGAGGAACTTATCAGGAAGTTCTCCGAGAGCTATGACGAGCAAGCCGGAGCGCACTTCACCAGCCGTGACATTATCTACCTTATGACTGAGCTGCTTATCGCTCCCGAAAAGGACGATATCAAGGCGAACGGCTGCACAAAGACCGCATACGATATGGCAATGGGTACATCGCAGATGCTCGGCTGTCTGACGGAACGCCTGGCCGACATCAGTGAAGATGCCGACCTCACCTGCTTCGGAGAGGAGTTCAACCCTGAGACATACGCTATCGCAAAGGCTGATATGCTCATCAAGGGCGGCAACGCTTCGGGCATGATGTACGGCGATACGCTCAACGATGACAAATTCAGCGGTTATGAGTTTGACTATATTATTTCCAATCCGCCTTTCGGTATCGACTGGAAGCGTGAAAAGGCAGAGGTCGAAGCCGAAGCCAAGAAAGGCTATGACGGAAGATTCGGTCCCGGTCTTCCGGCTATTTCCGACGGACAGATGCTCTTTATGCTCAACGGTGTCAAGAAGCTGAAAGAGGGCAGCGGACGTATGGCGATCATTCAGAACGGTTCTTCTCTGTTCACGGGCGATGCTGGCAGCGGTGCTTCGGAGATACGCCGATATGTTATCACAGAGGATATGGTCGAAGCGATCATTCAGATGCCGACAGACCTGTTTTACAACACGGGCATTTCCACATATATCTGGGTGCTGACAAAGGGCAAGCCTGCACACCGTCTCGGAAAAGTTCAGCTCATCGACGCTTCAAAATGCTTTGTGAAGCGCCGCAAGAACATCGGCAACAAGCGTGTTGACCTTGATGACAAGTGCATTAAGCTTATCATGAAAGCCTACATGGAGTTTGAAAACAAAGTATATACCGACGGCGAGCTTGTTGTGGAGTCAAAGACCTTCGACAATGATTTCTTCGGCTTTACTAAGGTGACTGTCGAGACAGCACAGGCTGACGAGAACGGAAAAGCTATCCTGAAAAAGGGCAAGCCGCAGGCTGTCAAGGGCGCAAGTGACAGCGAGATCATTCCGCTTTCGGAGGATATTGACGAGTATATCGCAAAGAACGTCCTGCCGTACAATCCGCTGGCATTCGCTGACCGAAAGAAAGACAAGGTGGGCTATGAGATACCGTTTACAAGGCTTTTCTACAAGTTTACCGCACCGCAGTCCTCGGAGGATATCTTTGCGGATATCAAGGCACTGGAGGAGGAAGAAACAACGCTGATGAAGGAGCTGTTTGGTAATGCGTGAAATGAAAGATAGCGGAGTGGCTTGGATTGGGGAAATTCCTGAGCAGTGGGATATTTCGACTATAAATTCACTATACACTCTTAGAAATCAGAAAGTAAGTGACCGTGATTATCCGCCGCTTTCCGTTACAATGAAGGGAATCGTTCCTCAGCTTGAAACAGCGGCAAAGACAGATGCACATGATGACAGAAAACTTGTAAAGAAAGGCGATTTTGCTATAAATAGCCGTTCTGACCGCCGTGGTTCATGCGGAATATCTGATTATGACGGCTCGGTATCACTCATCAATACAGTTTTAACTCCTCGTGGAGAAATGCACCCTGTTTATTATAATTGGCTGTTTCATTCTTCAAGTTTCGCAGATGAGTTTTATCGCTGGGGACATGGTATAGTTGATGATTTATGGACTACTCGCTGGCAGGAAATGCGGAACATTACGATCCCCGTTCCTGAGTATGCTGTCCAACAAAAAATCGCCGCCCACCTCGACCGCAAATGCACCCAGATAGACGCTCTCATCTCCAATGCACAGCAGCAGATTGAAAAGCTGAAAGCCTACAAGCAGAGCCTGATTACTGAAACTGTTACAAAAGGTCTGAATCCCGATGTGCCGATGAAAGACAGCGGCGTGGAATGGATTGGAGAAACTCCGGAGGATTGGGAAGTTGCCGCAACAAAATATCTATTTAACATTGAGTCCGGTGCTACTCCAAAAAGTGATAATCATAGTTTTTTTGATGGTGAAGTGGTTTGGGTGACACCAGCTGATTTTAAAACAGAAGATATCTTTGTTTCATCTGGAAAGAAAAATCTTACAATTGAAGGCTTAAATTCATGTAGTGCTACATTAGTTCCTAAAGGTTCGCTTATTTTTTCAAAACGTGCACCTATTGGTTCTGTTGTAATTAGTTCAGTAGAACTATGTACAAATCAAGGCTGTTTATCATGTATACCATATACATCAAATTTGACAAAATATTATTACTACGTTATGTCTATTTGTACAGAACAATATAATCTTTTAGGTTCTGGAACAACATTTAAAGAAATATCTGCATCAAATTTCATGAACTTTTCTTTGCCGTTGCCACCAATTTCCGAACAGCAAGCCATAGTATCCTATCTCGATAAAAAATGCGCCCAGATAGATAAGCTTATCACCCTCAAACAGCAGAAGATCGAGAAGTTACAGCAGTATAAAAAATCCCTGATATACGAATATGCCACGGGCAAAAAGGAGGTATGACCTTGGAAATCAAAGAAAAACGCTTTGAACAGGATATCGAGACTTTCTTCCTCTCCGATGAGGGCGGATATGTTTCGCTGAAAAGCAGTCAGTTCGATGTTGACAAGTGCATCTGTATGGACGTGCTGTGCAGGTTCATCGAAAAGACACAGCCGAAAGCGTGGGCGAAGTATCTCAAATACTACGGCGAGAACGCACAGGAAAAGCTCTATTTCCGCCTTGAAAAGTGCATCATCGAACAGGGCTTGATATACGTTCTCCGCCACGGCATCGAAGACCTCGGCATCAAGCTGAAAGTCTGCTATTTCAAGCCCGAAACCGCCCTCAATGACCTCGATGTGGAGCATTATGAAGCAAATATCCTCGGCTGTACAAGGCAGTTCCGCTATTCTCCCCACAACACCAATACCATTGACATGGTGCTGTCAGTGAACGGTATCCCCGTTGTTTCGATAGAACTGAAAAATCAGCTCACCGGACAGGACTATCAGTGTGCGATCAGACAGTACAAGAACGACCGCAGCAGCAAGGAGTTCTGTTTCCGCCTTGACCACCGTTTTCTCGTATATTTCGCAGTTGACCTCTATGAAGTATGGATGACAACACAGCTCAAAGACGGCAGCACCTATTTTATGCCGTTCAATCAGGGTTCAAACGGCGCAGGAGTCAGCGGCGGTGCAGGCAATCCCGACTATCCCGACGGCTATGCAACGCACTACCTGTGGGAGGAAGTATTGCAGCGTGATTCTCTCATGGATATTCTGTACAGGTTCGTTTCCCATGTCAAAGAGAAAGACGAGGAGACAGGCAAGACAAAGGAAAAGCTGCTGTTCCCACGTTATCATCAGTATGATGTGGTGCGGAAAGTCCTTGCCGATGTCAAAGAGAACGGTTCGGGCAAAAACTACCTGATACAGCACAGCGCAGGTTCGGGCAAGTCAAACTCTATTGCGTGGATCGCCTATCGCCTTGCGTCCGTCCATGATGCCAATGATGAAGGCATATTCGATTCCGTTATCGTAGTCACAAACCGTGTCGTCCTCGACGGACAGTTACAGGATACGATCAACAGCTTCGAGCATAAGGTCGGCTTGGTAGAAGCAATAGACGATAAGAAGAATTCTCACAGCCTTGCAGAAGCAATAAACGACGGAAAGAAGATCATTATCAGCACCGTGCAGAAGTTCCTGTTCGGCTATAAGGATATGGACAGCTATAAGGGCAAGAAGTTTGCTATCATCATCGATGAAGCACATCAGGGACAGAGCGGCGAAAGTGCAAGAATGCTCCGCAGAAGCTTGATCGACATTGGTGTAGCCGTAAAGGAATACGCAGAGGAACAGGAGATCGACGTGGAAGATGTTGACCTCACAGATGAATTTATCAACAGCGTAGTAGGTCAGGGCAGACACGCAAACCAGTCTTTCTTTGCTTTTACCGCAACACCGAAAGGTCCGACGATTGAGGTGTTCGGCACTGAGTATATCGGTGCTGACGGTACACCAACAAAAATGCCGTTCCATGTATACTCCATGAAGCAGGCTATCGAGGAAGGATTTATTCTTGATGTGTTGCAGGACTATACCACGATCCGTGAAGCATTCAAGCTCGTCAAAGTTTCCGAGGACAATCCCGAACTGATAGAGGGTGCGGCATCGAAAGCGCTGTTCAAGTATTATAAGAAGCACGGCTATACGATTACACAGAAAACAGAAATGCTCATGGCGAATTTCCTTGCAAACGGCAGATTCCAGATCGGCGGCAAGGGCAAAGCTATGGTCGTTGCCGACAGCAGAGCCAACGCAGTACGTTATTACCTTGCAATCAAGCAGTATTTGAAAGATCACCCGCAGGAATCCGCAGGGTGCGATGTTATGATAGCATTTTCAGGCGAAGTTACTCTGGAAGAAATGCCCATGGAGAAGCCGTTTACCGAAGCCATTATGAACCTTGACGAAAACGGCAAGTGCATTACAACTGACAAGAAGTTCAGAAAGGTGTTCCACAGCAGTCAGTATAATATCCTTGTTGTAGCCAATAAGTATCAGACAGGTTTTGACGAACCGTTGCTTCATTCCATGTATGTGGACAAGAAACTGAAAAGCGTAGTAGCCGTGCAAACGCTCTCACGTCT
>ULRK01029087.1_pt1 | contig 22347 bp, 17 predicted proteins | sample 1955341 | NCBI WGS metagenome assembly ULRK01 (sample SAMEA4835680, study PRJEB28245) | human gut metagenome | biome: gut microbiome; material: fecal sample | place: Denmark | collected 2008
CATTTTGAATTCTCCTTTCAGTTTTACACACAAAACCCCGTATGTACGGGGAATTTGTTCCTCTTTAAAAATAATTTTGCCGAAAAACGCTGTTAATTTTTTAACAATCTTTTTGCTAAAAAAAATAAATTCAACTTTGCAGTTAAAATTTATGTTTCTCCCTCTTTTTTTCACAAGGTGCATTTTAAATAATCGGCGTTTTTACTAGCTTTTTAATACTTTTTCATGCTACCATATTTCACTCTTAAATGCAATAACTTTCTTCTTTTTTCATCTTTCTAAAGTTTTCTTTACGCTCCTTTTTCCCCCTCTATACGTCTGTTTTACAGTCTTTTTTTTGTTAAAAATTTATCATGCAAATTTTATTTTCCAAACAAAAGCAAAGCGATTCTTGTGTACTTTTCACAAAAATCGCCCTGCTGCCATTCTGCGGTTTTCCGCACTTTTTTCACTTCTAATAGAATACATGGTTTCCAATTACGGTTCCCTGTATGATGCCGTTATTCTGTCTGAAATACAGGCAGCCCACCGTAATATTGCCGTTTAGCACATCCTGCGCCGCCTGAAGGCAGCTTCCGTCCACACCCGCTTCCAGACGATACGCCAGTCTGCCGCTCGCCACCGGCGAGAACTGACCGCTCTGGTAAATCACACCCGAGACAGAGTTCGGAAAATACGAACTCTTCACACGGTTTATCACAACGCTTCCGACCGCAAGCTTCCCGTCGTAGGATTCTCCGCCCGCCTCGCACTGGATGATTGCTCCAAGCAGGTACTGGTCACTGTCCGTCGGCACATAGACCACGGTGGAGGTATCCTCCTTCTCCTGCTCCTTAATCGCCGCCAGACGCGCAGCGTCCTCCTTCGCCTTCTGGATCTCCAGCTGCTTCTCGTACTCGACCATCTGGTTGATCTTATCCTCCAGGTCCGCGACGTTAGACTGCGCATCCGCCAGATCTTCCTGTGTCTGCGCCAGATTCGCCTTGGTGGTGTTGATGAGACTGCTGACGTTCGCCTGCTTTTTCTTCATGTCATCCTGCATCGCCACCAGCTCGGTCATATCACTCTCCAGATCTTCCTTCTGGGCGGCTATCTGCTCCTGCAGATCCTGGTATTCCACAAGCTTTTTTCTGTCGTAGGCGTTGATGTCGGTAATATATTCCGTGCGGTTCAGGAAGTCGGAAAAAGATTCCGCCTCCGCAAGCATCTGCCATACCGGCGTGCTTCCGTTCTCATACATGAACTGAATCCGCAGCTTCATATCCTCATACTGTTTCGCAGACTGTGCCTCCGCCGCAGCCAGATCCTCCTTCGCCTGGTCAATCTCCCCCTGTTTGTCCGAAATCTGCCCCTCCAGATCATTGATCTGTGCGACAATATCGGAAAGCTGACCGTTTAACCCGCTAAGATCCGACTCCAGTGCATCCTTTTTGCCGGAGATGTCATTGACGGTATCCTCGGCATCCTTTTTCTGATCTTTCAGATCCTCAATCTGATTCTTCGCATCATTTATGTTGTCCTGTGTCGTCTCGGCATAAGATGTATTTGCCAGAAGCAGGCACATCACCAGCGCCGCTCCCGCCACGCGTCTCCACGGAATCTGTATCATAAGTACCTCTTTCTCCGGAAAAGTAGGATTTTCTTTCAAAAACCCCGGTTCTAAGAGTATCATATCAGATTGTATTTCAGCTTTCAATATGCTATCATAGAGGGAAGATAAAGAGGATTTTGGTATGACAATACCGGAAGAGGGGGAGATAAGCATGCAATTTGTCAAAACTGCTGATCTAAAGCCCGGTATGCGCCTTGCAAAGCCAATCTACAACAGGATGGGGGTTCTGTTATACGAACGGGATACAAGGCTCACGATCCAGGGTATTAACAGTATTGAGAATTTTGGTCTGATCGGCATTTTTATTCTGGAGCCGGCTGAACCGCTGCCACCGCTTTCGCGGGAAGATCTGGAGTTTGAACAGTTCCAGACCATCTACATGTTCAAGTTAAAGGACAACATGGACAAGCTTGTCGACAATCTTGTCCCGTCCACACTGCTCTCGCTGGTCGATGATATCCAGCGGCATTACGGCAGTCTTGACCACAAGCTGAATTTTACGCAGACACTCCGCAGTTCCGCGGACTTTGTATACAAACACTCGATCAGTGTCGGTATCCTATCCGCAATGATCTCCAATGAGATGCAGCTCCCGGCAGAAGATATCCGGGCGCTGATCACGGCTTCCCTGCTGTATGATTTCGGTTATCTGTATGTTCCGCAGGCCATCCTCGACAAGGGCGACGACCTCTCGGACAGCGACCGGAATTTTATCCAGATGAATCTGGAACGCGGTTATGAATCAATCCGCCCGCGCTATGAGGAGTGCAATCTTCCGAAGATTTCCTTAGAGATTATCCAGCAGTTCATCTTCCAGAAGAGTCAGACCTTAAAGATCAAGGATCCTTCCCCGGAGACACGTCTGCTCTGTGATATTTTAAAGGTGGCAGATCAGTTTGACCGGCTTACCGCCATGAATATTAACAATCCGCCGGTCTCGGAGGTTGCCGCTATGTCTTTTTTGCGCAGACACAGCCGGACCTACAATCCGCGCGTCGTTGCCGCACTGGCGGAATGCATCCACATTCTCCCGACCGGCGCGTGCGTTGATCTCTCCGACGGTGAGAAGGCGCTCGTCCTCGTGGAAAATGCCGCGGATTTTACCCGCCCGATGATCTTAAAGTTCTCCAACAATATGATCTACGATCTGAGTGATCCGGTCATCGGAGATTCCCTGCGTGTGACGGACATCATGAAAACCATGGACAACCGGATTGCGATCGACGAGGAGGCGCTCGAGCATTTTGTCGCAGACCAGTACATCCGTGAGACGGCTGACCGTTTCCGGCAGAAAAAGCTTGCCATCGCACAGCGCAAGCAGAAAGCTGCCCAGAAGAAGAGCATGGATGATCTTTTGGACAATGCCAGAGTGCTCACACCTCCGCCCATTGCACCGGTGCCGGAAGAGGACGCTTCCCCGATCAGGAAAGCGCCCCGCAAGCGCATGAAACTGGTTTAATATTTTATGTGAAGGGTGGGAACGGCGTATCGTTCCGGATGCAGCCCGGTGTGAAGCATTCTAACCGCCAAATCCGGCATTTCTATCCGCATCGTGTTTGACATTCTCGATGATCCGTGTCTTTCCAAGTTTTGAGCACTCCACGAGGTGTGTCCGCAGGTTGCAGACAATTTTAGGACTTTCGTGTGTGTCCCTTACTGTCATCGCTGAACAAAACATAACCGCGCGAAGCCGATGTCTGAGCAGGTATCTGCCGTGTCTTCAATAGCAGATGCCTGCGAGTTTCGGTTCGCGCGGTTTTATATTGTCTGTGAAGCGATGACATTAGGGACACCAGGAAGTCCGCCCATTGTCTGCAACCTGTCGGACACATCCTGTGGATTGTCAAAACGTGGCAAAGACACAGAATAAAATGTCAAACACGACGTGGAAGAAATGCTCGTATTTTGCTTCAAGGATGCTTCACACCGGGCTGCATCCGGAACTTATATCCTCCCCCCTGCATATACAGCGCGGTTATTTTGCTTCCACATAAGGATTGTTTTCCGCCATCCGGCGCGCCTGGCGCGGAGTACAGTGGTAACGCTCCTTAAACATCCGGTAAAAAAGCTTCTGATTAAAGAAGCCATGCCGCTCCATGATCTCCTGTACCGGATCGTCCGTGTGCAGCAGATCCTGATAGATATAATTGAGCCGCACCTGATTTACATAGCGCATAAACGAGCTGCCGGTGCTCTGCTTAAAGAACCGGCAGAAGTATTCCCGGTTGAGCCCCAGTTCATCCGCCGCTTCCTGCAGCGTCATTTCTTCCCTGTAGTGATGATCCACATACATACAGATCTGCTCCAGCCGCTCCATCTTCCCCGCCCTCGTCTGCGTTGCCACCATGGAGACAGGTTCCGAAAAATGTTCCACCAGACATGCCAGCAATTCCAGAATCCGCGCCGTGCTTTTTAACCGGTACGTCTCATTCTGATTCACATAAAGCACCGTCAGTTCTTTTAAATACCCGCAGATTTCATTGTAATATTCCTGCTGCCCTGGACGGAGACGCTGTCCCGCGCAGCGGATCGCAAAAGGTTCCGCCTCCGGCAGATAGCGCCGCAGAAGCTGCCTTGACACGTGGATACAGATTCCCATTGTCTGCGGCAGCGCATAGATGACTTCATGAATTCTGGCATAGTCCATCACAACCGCGTCCAACGGATTCAGTTCGTATTCCTCACCCTCCATATGCACAGTGGCATGCCCGTTTAATATGTAGAGAATCTCCATCTCCCGGTGCCAGTGAAACGGAGAGTTATGATCCATCGTAACAAACCGGATATCAAAGCCGACGTCCGGTTCGAGCGTAACATTTTCATATGTATTTTTCTGTTCTTCCATTTTTTCTCCTAAAAGTCAATATCACCCAACTTTTTGCTAATATCTTATCTATAATATTACCATATTTCCGTGTATTATAATAGCTGTCAAAGGGAAAACCTTTGATGAACAAGCAAAAATGTACCAATTCAATAAAGGAGGAAATTATTATGTTAGCAAAAATCAAAGCATTCTTCATGGAGAATATCGACGGAGTCGCAATGGGTGTTGAAGCAATGTACGGAGTTGACATTCATCCATATTACAACTAATCCCGGAGCAACGCCATGACAACAGAAAATTTTACCAAAAAAGAGCCTGTAACGGTGCGATGAGTTCTCATCCATCCGTATACAGGCTCTTTCTTATTTCATAAGAAATACCTTGACACATTAATGTACGAAAGTAGGTCCTTCCTATGAAATAAGAATCGCTCCGCGCGGATGCGCAGCGCGCGGTATGGAAAATATCGCTTTGCGAACCGCTCGCGCGCGGAGAATCTCGCAAGCGAGATTCTTTTTTTTGTTTATAAATTCTTCACTTTCGCAATATCAACCGGAGTCAGCGTATCCATCGCTGTCTCAAGGCTTCTTGCAAGTGCGTTTGCCGTATCCATCGCTGTGATACAGTACACGCCGGTCTCGATCGCATTTCGGCGGATCAAAAAGCCGTCGCGCGTCTTGTCTCCATTGCCCTGTGTCGGAGTATCGATCACAAGATCAATCTTATGACCAAGGATCAGATCCATGACATTCGGGGATTCCTGTGTGATCTTATTGACACGCAGCGCATTCACCCCATGCTCCTGCAAATATTTTGCGGTGCTTCTGGTCGCGTAGATCTTGTAGCCGAGCGCTTCAAAGCGCTTTGCAACACCAACGGCCTCCGGCTTGTCCGCATCCTTTACCGTCATAATCATCTGCTTATATTTCGGCAGTGTCACTCCGGCGCCAAGGAACGCCTTATACAATGCCTCGTTGAATGTCTTTGCAATACCAAGGCACTCACCCGTGGACTTCATCTCCGGTCCAAGGGAAATCTCCGCTCCGCGCAGCTTCTCAAACGAGAATACCGGCATCTTGATGGCAATGTAATCAGCCGTCGGTGCAAGTCCCGGCTCATAGCCAAGTCCGCGGATCGTATTTCCGATAATGACCTTCGTTGCGAGATCGACAATCGGAATACCGGTCACCTTGCTGATGTACGGCACGGTTCTTGAAGATCTCGGGTTTACCTCGATGACATAGACTTCTTCATTCATCGCAATAAACTGGATGTTGATCAGTCCGATGACATGCAGTGCCTGTGCCAGGCGCTTCGTATATTCCACGATCGTCTCTTTTACATGGTCGCTGATCGTCGGCGCCGGATAGACGGAAATACTGTCTCCCGAATGGACACCGGTTCTCTCGATGTGCTCCATGATACCCGGAATCAGGATGTCCGTTCCGTCGCATACGGCATCGACCTCGATCTCCTTGCCCTGCAGATATTTGTCAACAAGGATCGGGTGATCCTGTGCAATCCGGTTGATGATGCCGATGAATTCCTCGATCTCGTCATCGTTAAACGCGATCTTCATGCCCTGTCCGCCGAGTACATAGGACGGACGCACAAGCACCGGATAGCCCAGACGGTTCGCCACTTCCTTCGCTTCCTCCGCGGTAAATACCGTTCCGCCTGCTGCTCTCGGAATTTTGGTCTTCTCGAGAATCTCATCGAAGAGCTCACGATCCTCCGCAGCGTCGACGTCCTCCGCCTTGGTTCCGAGGATCTTCACGCCCATCTTCATCAGGCTCTCCGTCAGCTTGATCGCAGTCTGTCCACCAAACTGCACCACCGCACCGTCCGGCTTCTCAAGCTTTACGATGGCTTCCACATCCTCCGGTGTCAATGGCTCAAAGTACAGCTTATCCGCAATATCAAAGTCTGTCGATACGGTCTCCGGGTTGTTGTTGACGATGACGGTCTCCCAGCCTTCTTTTGCGAATGCCCAGGTACAATGTACGGAGCAGTAATCAAACTCGATTCCCTGTCCGATACGGATCGGTCCGGAACCAAGTACCAGCACCTTCTTGTTCGGATGTGTCTCTTCCGCCTCATTCTCGCTGCCGAATACGGAATAGTAGTACGGTGTGGTCGCCTCGAACTCCGCCGCACAGGTATCTACCATCTTGTATGCTGCCACGATACCGTTAGCGTAGCGCATATCGTGGATCTCTGTCTCGGTCTTGCCGGTCAGTTCTGCGATCACCTTATCCGGGAACTCAATTCGTTTTGCCTCTTTTAACAGTTCTACCGTAAGCGGCTCGCTCTTTAACTTCTGCTCCATCTCAACCAGGATTGCCAGCTTATCGATGAACCACTTATCAATCTTGGTAATATCGTGAATCACATCGTAATCCATACCACGGCGCAGTGCCTCTGCGATCACCCAGATTCTCCGGTCATCCACAACGTGAAGCTGTTTTACCAGTTCCTCTCTGGAAAGTCCGGTAAAATCATAGGACATCAGGCTGTCCACATGCTGCTCCAAGGAACGGATCGCCTTCATCAAGGCTCCCTCGAAGTTATTGCAAATACTCATAACCTCTCCGGTTGCCTTCATCTGTGTGGTCAGTGTACGTTTTGCGGTAATGAATTTATCGAACGGCAGTCTCGGAATCTTGACAACGCAGTAGTCAAGCATCGGCTCAAAGCTTGCGTAGGTTTTTCCGGTGATGGCGTTCTTGATCTCGTCAAGCGTATAGCCAAGCGCGATCTTTGCAGCAACTTTTGCAATCGGATAACCGGTCGCCTTGGATGCAAGCGCGGAGGAACGGGACACTCGCGGGTTTACCTCGATGACGCAATACTCAAAACTCTCCGGATTGAGTGCATACTGCACATTACATCCGCCCGTGATATTTAATTCAGATATAATATTTAAAGCAGAGGTACGGAGCATCTGATATTCCTTGTCGCCCAGCGTCTGTGACGGTGCGACTACGATGGAGTCACCGGTGTGCACGCCGACCGGATCAATATTCTCCATATTACATACCGTGATGCAGTTGCCGTTCGCATCACGCATTACCTCGTACTCGATCTCTTTCCAGCCTGCGATGCAGCGCTCCACGAGCACCTCTCCGACACGGCTTAAACGGAGTCCGTTTGTCAGGATCTCGATCAGCTCGGTCTCATCGTGTGCAATACCGCCGCCGCTTCCGCCAAGCGTGTACGCCGGGCGGAGCACAACCGGATAGCCGATGGTGTTTGTGAACTTAATACCATCCTGCACATTGTGCACGACCTCGGATGCCGCACAAGGCTCTCCGATCTTCTCCATCGTGTCTTTGAATGCCTGGCGGTCTTCCGCTTTGAAAATGGTCTCTGCGGTCGTACCGATCAGCTTCACGCCGTACTTATCCAGAATTCCTTTCTCGGAAAGCTCCATGCCGAGATTTAATCCGGCCTGTCCGCCAAGGGTCGGAAGGATGGAATCCGGCTTTTCCTTTGCAATGATCTGCTCTAACACCGGCACGGTGAGCGGCTCGATGTAGACCTGATCTGCAATGTCTTTATCCGTCATGATAGTCGCCGGGTTGGAATTGACCAGAACAACTTCCACGCCCTCTTCCTTCAGGGAACGGCATGCCTGTGTTCCTGCATAGTCGAACTCCGCCGCCTGTCCGATGACAATCGGACCGGAACCGATTACAAGTACCTTCTTAATCTCCTGATTTCTTGGCATTATTTCGCTCCTCCCATCATGTTTATAAATCTGTCAAACAGATATGCAGAATCCTGCGGTCCCGGACACGCTTCCGGATGGAACTGCACCGTGAAAATGTTCTTGCCGACATAGGAAAGTCCCTCGTTCGTTCCGTCGTTGACATTAACGAATGCTGGTGTCGCCACCTTCGGATCCAGGGTATCGGTGTCTACCACGTAGCCATGATTCTGTGAAGAAATGTAGACGCGGTTCGTCGCCAGATCCTTGACCGGATGGTTACCTCCGCGGTGGCCGTACTTCATCTTGTGCGTGTCAGCTCCCGTCGCAAGCGCCATGAGCTGATGTCCCAGGCAGATTGCAAAAATCGGTGTATCGGATTCATACAGCTTGCGGATCTCTGCAATGATCTCCTTGCACTCTTTCGGGTCTCCCGGTCCGTTGCTCAGCATGATACCGTCCGGGTTCGCCGCCAGAATCTCCTCCGCAGAAGTATGTGCCGGGTATACCGTCACCTCACAGCCTCTCTCTCGTAAGGACTGGGCAATATTGCGCTTCGCTCCAAGGTCAAGAAGCGCCACTTTTTTCGTCTCAGGGGCATTTCCCTGCTTTTTTAATACTCGTTTTTCCGTACAGGTAACTTTATCTACCACGTTGCCTGTCGTGTATGCTTTTAATTTAGGAATGATTTCTTCTATATTATAGTTCTCATTCGTCGTGATCATACCGTTCATCGTTCCCTTCTCACGAAGGATCTTGGTAAGCGCACGCGTATCAATTCCGGCAATTCCCGGAATATCGTATTTTGCGAGAAAATCCTGAATCGTCCCCTCGCACCGGAAATTGCTCGGCATTCTGGACAGTTCCCTCACAATATAACCGTCCGGCCACGGCCGTCCCGACTCCATATCCGGCGTGATTCCGTAATTTCCAATCAGCGGATAGGTCATCACAACTGCCTGTCCCGCATAGGACGGATCGGTCAGAACCTCCAGATAACCGGTCATCGATGTGTTAAACACGATCTCACTGATGACCTCTCTGGTGGAACCAATGCTGGTTCCTGTAAATACATTCCCATCTTCGAGTATCAAAAAAGCTTTCATTCGTCTCCCTGTCCTTTCACTTTTTTCCCAAAAAAAAAAACGTTTCCGTTTTTCTTCTTTTTTCCAGAACGCACATGCACACGGTGTGTGATGCATCGTCTTCGTGCCATTATGGGCAGTGCTATGCCTTTTTCCTAAATTGTAAAAAGTTTATCATATCATAGGATATTTTTCAACCTTTTTCCGAAATCAAATAATGTATAATTTTTACACTGTGATGTATAAAAATTATACATTATTGCCAAACAGATTCCTAGTCCTCTCTTATACGGATCAGAATACAGCCTGCCAGCAGCATAAGCAACGTTAAGGCAGAAAGCTGTGGCAGCCATTCCACGATGCCTTTACCGGTTCCATCTGAGGCTGTCGTTTGAACAATCCCTGTCATACAAAAAGCTGCACATATCATCAATGCGTTCATTTTCGTTTTTACAATAAAAGAAATGAGCAGAACTGCAGCCGTCAGAAAAACTATATACAGAAGCATTCCTAATATTTCTTCTCGCACAAGACTCCATATCGATATCACCGTCTGCGTCCCTTGTTCAGAAATCACCAGAAGCATCTGTCCTCCGGTTCCATATCGTGCTGTTCCAAGCAGAAATAATATGCCTGCCGCACTGCCAACACATACGACACTCACCAGTACACGTACAAAAAATCGTTCCAGATACAACCATTCCTTTTTTATTGGCAGGATGTATAGTCTGTAACAAGTTGCATATTCAAATTCATTCGCCCACGCATCAAAATGCAGCAAAATAAGTAAAACCGTAAAAATCAAAAATAATACACTGTTTCCAGAAAAAGCCTCTTTCCATAACCATGCAGCCTGAGGCACAACCGGACAGACCGGTTCCTCTGTTCCGCTCTGCTGATATGCTTTATGTAACAGCATACGTGCTCTCCAATCAGCAACACTCCCTCTGAATATGCCCGTATACTCCACTTCCTCTCCCAGTTCCTCAATCGCTATTAAATTTTCGTCTTCCTCCAGCACCGTCCTGCGAATTCCATTCTCATCCCAAGCCTGTTCCCAATAATAACGCAACCGAATATTGGTCTGTTCGTACTGTTTCCATGCATTTAGCAATAAACTGGCATGTGCAAATTTTTCTGCACTATTGTCCCCCCATAGTTCCATGCACTGCCTCTGATACTCAGATTCCCAGATCGTAATATCTTTTGCATTTTCTTCCAGTTCTTCCAACACTGTCTGCGCATAATTCTCATACTGTGTAACATAGTAAAGTCTATATGCAAAAACAACCGCCAGCACTCCCACAATCCAGACCAGGTAATTTTTCCGGCTAAAGAAAAGCCGTATTTCATTTTGCAAAAATGCTTTCATTTCTTATCTGCTCCATACAAATTTTTGTAAAATTCTTCAAGATTTTCAAACCTGTCGGAAAGATCATCAAGCTTTCCATCAAAACAAACCATGCCATCGTCAATAGCAACGATTCGATCTGCAATCTTTTCCACTTCCGAAAGTTGATGGGAAGAGATCAAAACAGCACTCCCCCTCTGACGAATCTCCTCGATTTCCCGTCGCAGCCGAAAAACTGCTTCCGGGTCAAGGCCATTGGTGGGCTCGTCCAGAATTACCAGTTTGGGTTGATCCACAATCGCTATTGCCAGATTCAGCCGCATTTTCATTCCCATGGAATAGGTTCCGGTGCGATCCAAAAGTCTGTCCCCCAGATCTGTGAAAACGGCAAGTTCCTCCACCCGCTCTTTGGGCACCTTTCTGGCTGTTGCTGCCATCCGCAGATTCTGTATACCGCTTAATTCAGGATAAAGAGCGGGGACTTCCATGGCAATTCCAATCTGTTTTAATGCTTCTAAGCGGTTGCTTTTGATGTCATTCCCACAGATTCTGATTCTCCCTCTATCTGTCCTATATAATCCACTGATGCATTTTATTGTAGTCGATTTTCCGCTCCCATTTGGTCCTAAAAGTCCTACAATCTCCTGTTCGTCCACGGAAAAACTTAATCCCTTCAGAATCTTTTTTCTTTTCTTAGACTTTTCAATATCTTCAACCTGTAAAACCTTCATTCCGCTCTCCCCTATATTCTGTCTTTTTTCCCGGATACAGTACACGTTATTATCATAATCAAAATACAACTGAATGTTAGTTCCAATACCGCATACAGCCATGTGATCCGTTCTGATCCCAGCGTCACATTCCAGCAGGATCCAATCGCAAACGGATTATATGGTTTTCCCCAGCCTGTCAGCTGACTGTATCCTGTAAGCACGGTTGCTGCTGCCACCACGGCAATCCCGCCCTGTGAATGCTGTATCAGCACTCGAATCCCGCTTCCAAGCATCGCAAAAAACAAAACTTTTAAAGCTGCAAGTATACACATATATAGTAGGAAACGATATAACGGAAGTGATCCCAACGGATAAGTTGTATACAGCATGACTCCTCTTCCTCCGTCTGTATACTTATAATCCGCATACATGCGGGCTAACCCCTCATAGGAGTAATCTTCCAGATGCTCGTATGAATAAAACCTCTTATAGGTTTTAACATCCACAAACATATGGCTGTCAATCCCATCAAAGCCGCATCGCATTCCCCAATATAAAAACCACACACCTATTCCAATCGCACACACAACTCCTGCCGCCACAAAAAAAGAGGTCACATAATGCCTGTACTTCTTCCACTCACTGTATGGCTGCACTGTCATAAATTCATACCTGTGGTCATTTTTTCCTTCCATAATGTAGCCAAAAGAAAATAACAGGATGCAAATATCTAATATCGTAAGTACATACGCATTTTCACAAAATAGAGTCTCTAAAAAAGCATAGGGCGATCCCGAGTCCAATCCCAGACTTTTTTTATCATAATCATTTAATAAATGTTCCAGACGGCCCATATTATTTTCATACGCTGCAACAGAAGCTTCCATCAGTTCGGACGATACATATGGATTCGCAGTCATAGAAGAAATGTCAAACGGAAGGTCATAAAGTCCCAGCTGCCTGCCCCATTTCTGAAACATATCTGCACAACGTACTTCAACAGGGCTGCATCCACGCTCTGGATAAACAAACATCTGGTATGATACAATACTGCATATCACCCCATATGCCTTATATTCCTTCTGGAACTGCTGTGACTCTGTCCCGCCCACCTCAAGCAATGCAATAAGTTCCTGTAATTCTTCTATTCTCCATTTACGAAATTGTATTGCATTTGTATTAAATTTTCGCCGTTTTGCATCTCCTGCATCTCTGCGCGCAGTAGCAAGCTCCGATTCTAACAGCTGCCGATGCATCACAAGTTCATATTGCAGTTCCCGCTTTATATAGTTCGTGTCCTGACTGGATGTAATCGATCTTTGCAGTTCCACCGTAGCTTTTAATCCAAAAAGCAGAACAACCAACAGAAAAATATAGGCTGCCTTATTTCTAAGAATCGATACTATCTCATATTTCAACATACTTTTCTCCGTCTTTATCATAAAGGTAAGGTGTGCTGCCACACCTTACCTTTATGATACTTGAAGTTTCTCACATTTTTAATTTCATAAATGGAAACTTTTCCGACATTTATGCAGGTTTTTCAAAACCTTGCATTTTCCCTATGTCCGTTTTATACTGTTTGTAGTTTCATATAAAGGAGCTATTTTCTATGAGTGTACAACATGCCGGTTCTATTATTAGACAGGCCCGCCTTAATGCGGGTCTAACCCAGGAACAATTATCCGATGGAGTCTGTTCTACCCTCTCTCTGTCCCGCATTGAGAACGGCTCTGCCGGTGTCAGCCCTGCCACTTTTCAGACTTTAATGGCACATGCTGGTATCTTTTGTGAAGCTTATCCTACTTTCTCGACGCGCGCAGACTTTGACTGCTTTTACGCCTTGAAGGAAGTACGCTTTTATCTGGATTCCTGGCAACTCACGCCCGCCTGCCAGTTATTGGATCACATTGAAATGCTGAATTGGGCAGACAATAAATTTTACTATCAGGAATGGCTTCTGCTTCACTGCAAGCTGCAATTACGTTCTGGTCATGCAAATCACGCCCATACTTATGAGCTGGTTCGCTTTGCTTTAAAAATCACAAGATCTGATATCGACAATGCAGCAATCCATTCTCTGTTTTTGTCTTCTGTCGAAATAGAACTATTTATATATCTTGCGCAGGAAGCACTGTACCTTGGTGATACAGCTACTGCTCATCATGTCTGCCAGCAGATTTCTTCCTATCTCTCTGCCCGTTCGCTTTCTTTTCTTGAACGGGATCGTTTACTTGCGGAAAATGCGGTGGTATATACCAAATATCTGCTGACTGTCTGTGACTATAAGTCTGCACTTGAACTGTCGGACTTCTACCGCCATCAAATGATTTTAAATCTTGACGACGGACTTATACATGAACTGACGTTTTTAACCGCACTCGGATACTATTATATGGGACAACAGGATCGTTTTCTGACCTTATTTAAAACTGCCTTTTTCTCTGCCCATTCCATTAACAGCTGTTATGCCACCATCTGTAGAAATTATGTTTCCAACCACCTTTCTGCAACTTTGGTTGAAGACTTAAACTTATTTTCTGATATTCCGCTTATATCGTTTCCCCTCAAGCTCCCCATAAATGTCTCTTCTATGGGAGATGGCACCTATGACTTTTTCTCTCACAAGGTTCTCACGCTGGGGGGCCTGATCCGCTCTCTACGCAAAGATCAAAAATTATCTCAGTCGGCGCTTTGCCGAGGATTATGCAGCAAATCCAAGCTTTCAAAAATCGAAAACGAAACACAGCAGCCTGATATCATTCTTGCTCAAACCTTGCTTCAACGCCTAGGTATTTCGGATCTTGTTTTTACATTTTACGGGAGTGAAAAAGAGAACAAACTGCAGGAACTCCAGCTTCGTTTAGCGAAAACTCGTATGAATCACAAAACCTTACAGCTTGATCTTGTAAAAAAAATGGAGATGCTATGCAACTCCAAAGATATCTGCTATTTACAATTTGCTGCTTACAAATCAGCCATCTGTGAATCCGACAATGATCAAAAATTAAAAGGGTTAAAAAATGCTCTTTTCATGACTTTGCCCGGCTTTCAATTTGATAAAATTCTTGACTATCGATTATCGTGGATAGAACTTACCATTTTAAACAATATCTGCCGCACTTATGCAACTATAAATCCTACACATGGCATTTACTGTTTTTATAAGCTTCTGGAATATACCAGCCATGTTCCGTTGGATGTTCTCGAGAAAAAGCGTTCCTTCCCCGTAACCTTGGGAATGCTTATAAGATTTCTTTATACAGAAAATCGTCTTTCGGAAATCGTTGCGTTAGTCCCGCTTTTTTCCGATGCTATAAGTTCAATGTATTTTACAGGGAACATTTTTTCACACTACTGTCAGGCATTAGGATCACTTGGTCTCACAAATTCCGCAAAGGAATTTGCACACTATGCCTATTACAATGCCCTCCTTATGGAGGACATCTACAATGCATCCGGTCTGAAAAATGATCTGAAAAAAAATTACAATATTTCTTTACTATAAAATTTCAATATTCTCTTCTGAGAACCAGCAGGGCACAAGAAAATAGCAAAAGTGGAAACAATTTTGTTTCCACTTTCGTAAAATCACTTCAAATATTTCTCCCACAGATCGCTGTCCGTCCGGTACGGTTCCAGTTCCTCCATCGTCCACTGCGTGGAATCCCAGCCGTGCATAATCAGTCCCTCATCGTAATAATGATAGGTAAGATTCACGTAAATATCATTTTTGCAGAGGACATAGTTGCTGTAATATCTCCCGTCCAGAATCTCCCCGTCCATCGTCTGTCCCGCCATCTGGGCGGTAAATGCGGGCGCATCGTTGAAAGAATCCGACTTCTCACAGATTTTTTCATAATAAGCCTCCGCAAATGTATCATCCGAACGCAGTACGTCCTCAACCTCATATCGCTCTGCCGTGGCAAGATTGATGACTCTTGTGCGCAGGTCACAAAACTCGCCCCACATACTTCCGTTAAAATAGTGATCCTGAAATGCCACGCACAGAATCTCATCACTCATATACGTGATCTCATAATCCACATAACATGCCAGATACGGGTAGTCTTCATCCAGATACAGATATTCTTCCTGCGGTTCCGGATACATGGTATCCAACTGCGCACAGGCGGCATTCCGCAGAATCTCATTTACTCCGGTCGCATCTCTTCCATCCGCATAGGTAATAACCGGATACGAAACATCGTACTCCTCAAATCCGTCTTTCCGCTGATTCGGGACCTCGATATGCTGCGCGGTAACCGTATAGGAAAGCTGATCTGCCACATAAATGTCATCCTGTGTGACAAAAAAGTCCTTTCCCAGAGAATCCGCCAATTCTAATACCTCACGTTCCTCCCCGGTGTCTTCTACCTCCGTATCATCCTCCGTATCGCTGCCATCTGCCCCGTCTCTGTACGCCTCCGCAGACGGCTCATTCCACGTCAACGTATCCTGCACGGTACGGTTGACCGCGTGAAAAAGAATGAACGCCGGCACGGTCACAAGCAGCACGGCACAACCTATGATCGCCAGCACAACCCACAGCAGAGCACGGCTCTTTTTTAAAGGTGCTGTCTGCTGACCGTAACTCTCTCCGTACCCCTGTCCATATCCTGTGTTCTGATAGGACTGCTGACCGTAACTCTGTCCGTAGCCCATATTCTGATTCTGCTGCTGGCCGTAGCCCTGTCCATACCCCGTGTTCTGATATTGCTGCTGACCATAGTCCTGTCCGTATCCTGTGTTCTGATTCCGGTACGCCTGCGGCTCCGGCGTAGGCTGCTGCCCTGTCACAGACGACTGCCCCGGCGCGGTCTGCTGTCCTGTCACAGACGACTGCTGCCCCGGCGCGGTCTGCTGTCCTGTCACAGACGACTGCTCCGGCGCACCCGCTGTCGCTGTATACTGCATCCACTTCCCTGGAATCTTTATCTCTTCTCTCGCAATACTGCGCCCGACAGTCGCGAACTCCTCCATCTCGCGCAGCACTTCCGCCTCCAGTCCCCGATGCTGGAAATTCAGCCCTGCGTAGAGAAGCGTGACCGCACCCGCCGCATCGATCGCACCGACGGCGCACATCTGGTCATTATCATCAAACGCTCCAAATAAAAAGAGCTTATTTTTACATGATTCCACCCATAGATGGTCTTCATCTGCATAGCGTTTGAAATCCTCTATCTCTTTCGGATTCGCCACATACGGCTGCTCCATCCTGCTGTATGTCTCCATCACCAGCGCTGCCGCCGGTCGGAGTTCATACGCATACAACTGTCTGATTTTCATTTTTACCGCCACTCCTCATTTTCTTCTTTCTCTTTTATACTATCATACCTGGCAGCTTCCCGCCACGACTTTTCTCACCTGTTTCTGACACGCACCGGCGCACTCAAACGGTATGCAAAAAATCCCCTCTCCGCCGGCAATCCGGCAAAGAGGGGATCTGTGCTAACTTAACTTCTTAATTGTGTTCATGTAAGATGGATTACATAATCTTGCGGAACAGCTCTTTTAAATCCTCCACCGATGCATCCTTCGGGTTGCCCGGTGCGCAGGCATCCGCATGTGCGGACTCTGCGAGGAAGTCAAGATCTGCCTCTTTGATGGCTTCCAGCTTTGAAGGAATTCCCACATCCTCGGAGAGCTTCCTGACTGCTGCAACCGCGGCTTTCCGGTACTCTTCCTGAGACATGGCATCCACGCCTTCTACGCCCATCACCCGTGCAATCTCACGGTACTTCTCGCCTGTGCATTCTGCATTGTACTCCATCACAATCGGAAGCATCATCGCACATGCCACGCCGTGCGGCGTATCATATACCGCACCTAATGTATGTGCCATGGAGTGGGCAATTCCAAGACCGACATTGGAAAACCCCATACCTGCGATATACTGTCCGAGTGCCATACCCTCGCGTCCTTCCGGTGTGTTTGCCACCGCGCCACGCAGAGATTTTGAAATAATCTCGATGGCCTTTAAATGGAACATATCTGTCATCTCCCATGCCGCCTTCGTCGTGTAACCCTCGATGGCATGTGTCAGCGCATCCATTCCGGTCGATGCCGTCAGTCCCTTCGGCATGGAGGACATCATTTCCGGATCTACCACTGCAATGATCGGCATATCATGCGGATCTACGCATACAAACTTTCTCTTTCTTTCCACATCCGTGATAACATAGTTGATCGTAACCTCTGCAGCTGTACCTGCGGTTGTCGGTACGGCAATGATCGGCACACACGGCTTCTTGGTCGGTGCAACGCCCTCCAGGCTTCTGACATCCTCAAATTCCGGATTTGCGATGATAATGCCGATCGCTTTCGCCGTATCCATGGAAGACCCGCCGCCGATTGCAATGATATAGTCCGCTCCTGATTTTTTGAACGCAGCCACACCGGTCTGCACGTTCTCAATCGTAGGATTTGCCTTGATGTTGGAATAAATCTCATAGGAAAGTCCTGCCTGATCCAGCAGATCCGTTACCTTTGTGGATACCTGAAACTTAATCAGATCCGGGTCTGAGCAGACAAATGCTTTTTTGTAGTCGTGTGCTTTCGCCTCATTCACGATCTCCGCAATCGCTCCCGCCCCATGATAAGATGTCTGATTCAACATAATTCTGTTTGCCATTTTTTGTTCCCCTTTCCCATACATAATGATCTTTGATCGTATTTTAACAACACAATGTACAAAAGGGAAGTGACAGAATCCGGGAAGTGTAACTATTTATCACAATTTCTATTTTAAAATCCTCTATTATCAATACAATATTTCTAATTGTTCAAACAACTCGCTTATTTTCTCGGGCATCGCCTTCACCATAAGCTCTGCTAAGCGCTCCGGCGGCATCTTCGTCCCCTCCGTCACCCATTTCACTGTCATATACACGGAACTCTGGCAGTACATCTCGAGTAAAAATCCAATCTCCTCATCGGGCATTTTCCCTGTTTTCTGTCGGATCAGATCCTCGTAAAACGCCAGAATCAGCCTGAAATCATGATCTTTGAGATTATTCTGGTCCGCAGACTTAAAACCGGCGGAAAAAAAGACCCGCTCTTCCCGAATATAGATAAATTTTTTCACGAGGCTCTCATAAATATTTTTCCCGCTCCCCATATGCTCAAAAGACTTGTGAAGTAAAATATCAAAATACCAGTTGATCAGATCGTACTTGTCAATAAAATTGCGATAAAATGTCTGCCTTGTAACACCGCACAATTCCGTCAGCTGTGTCACGGTAATGTTATCGACCGGTGTCGTCTTCATGCATTCCTTCATCGCCTCCGCCAGACGGTATTTTGTGCGGGTTCCCTTTGTCGTCGTATCCACCTTCCGTCTCCTTCCGCTTCGCGTCCTGCGCTTCTTTGTCCGGTTAAATGCCTGCTCTTTTGCTACAGTTCCTGTCCATCGTCCGTTTCCGTATTTTCGTCCCCCACCGGATCAGGCATCTCATATCCGCCCGTGATTCCCTCCTGTGTGATATGATATACGGTAATTCCCGTCACTACCGCCACTGCGAAGGCGATGGTTACCGCAGTAAGCCAAAGCACCATCCGGGCGCTTACCTTCTTTTTCGGATAATTGATCTCCGGCTTTGTGCGCCGCGGCTGCGCCACCGGCACACCACCGCCCTGCGCGGATGTACTGCCGCTTCCCCCGATATTTCCCATGTATCCCTGGGTCATCGGAACCGACCAGATTCTTCTCTCCAACGGCACGTACATTCCCGCCGGTGCCCCCTGAATCAGCGTAAATCCCGTGTGGTAAAAATAATTCGCTGCTGACGGCGCAGCCTGCACCGTCACTCGCCCGCACTGCAATCGGGATGCCGCAAAGTTGCACATCCGGTCCACCAGATTGCTGCCGATCCGTCTTCTAAAATACTGCGGTCTTACATACAGCGCCGTGATATGTCCGACATTCTGCATGGCACTGACGCCGCACATCTGCCCGTTTTCAAATGCGCCCCATAAAAACAGCCTTCCCGCCAGCATCTCCTGTGAAAGATTGGGCAGATTCATATAGTCATAATACTGCTGCACCTCCGCCGCATTTCTTGTATACGGACGCACACACTGCTCATAGACCTCATGCGCCGTCTGCACCGCCCACTGTATCTCATTTCCGTATAATAATCGAATCTCCATCTGTATCTGCTCCTCTTTCACAATGCCCGATCCATAGAACTCTTCCATCACATTTTAACTCATTCTACCATGAATCTGAAAATTCAACAATATCCGGGATACCGGCAGCTGCACAGGAAGCACCGCATCCTCTGGAGTGAAAAACCGCGCGAGTCCGTTTCCGGCTCTGCGCGGTTTCGTTTCATCCTATAGTATATGGTAAGCTTGCTTCTAACGCGTCTACTATTCCTCTTCTTCCTCCGGCTCGTCTTTTGCCCAGCCGTACGCATACTTGACTGCCTTATTCCAGCCCTTGCGTTTTGCCTTGCGCTCTTCCTCCTCCATCTCCGGGGTAAAGATGCGGTCGATCTTCTGGTTGTTGACCACGTCCTCCTTATCCTTCCAGTATCCGACTGCCAGACCTGCCAGATAAGCGGCTCCCATTGCAGTCGTCTCGACGCACTGCGGACGCTTCACCGGCGCATTGATCATATCCGCCTGAAACTGCATCAGGAAATTATTCGCACTTGCACCGCCGTCGACTTTCAGGGACTTTAAATCAATGCCGGCATCTGCACGCATCGCATCGATGACGTCGCACACCTGCAGTGCAATCGATTCGAGCGTCGCGCGGATAATGTGGTTCTTGTTCGTTCCTCTCGTCAATCCCACGATCGTGCCTCTCGCATACTGATCCCAGTGCGGCGCACCGAGTCCCGTAAACGCCGGAACCACATAGCAGCCGTGTGTTCCGTGAACCTTCTTCGCCATATATTCCGAATCCATGGAAGAATCAATCATCTTCATGTTGTCGCGCAGCCACTGAATCGCAGCGCCCGCCACAAAGATGGAACCTTCCAATGCGTAATTCACCTTTCCGTCGAGTCCCCACGCAATCGTAGTGACCAGGCCATTCTTGGAAAATACCGGCTTCTCTCCGGTATTCATTAAGAGGAAACATCCGGTACCGTAGGTATTCTTCGCCTCGCCCTCGTGGAAACAGGTCTGTCCGAAAAGCGCCGCCTGCTGATCGCCTGCAGCTCCCGCAATCGGGATCGCATCTCCTAAAAACGAAGGATCTGTGTAGCCGTAGACTTCGCTGGACGGACGCGGTGTCGGCAGCATGCACTCCGGAATCTCCAGCTCCTCCAGGATCTCCTTGTCCCAGCACAGATCGTTGATGTTGAACAGCATCGTACGGGATGCGTTGGAATAATCGGTCACATGCACCGCACCCTTGGTGAACTTCCAGATCAGCCAGGTCTCCACCGTTCCGAACAGCAGCTTGCCCTGCTCTGCAAGCTCTCTCGCACCCTCAACATTATCGAGAATCCACTTGATCTTCGTCGCGGAAAAATACGCGTCAATGATCAGTCCCGTCTTCTGACGGTATGTCTCCTCGAGACCCTTCGCCTTCAATGCATCCGCAATGTCCGAAGTTCTGCGGCACTGCCACACGATCGCATTATAGACCGGTTCTCCAGTCTCCTTGTTCCAGACAATCGCCGTCTCACGCTGATTGGTGATACCGATCGCCGCAATATCCGCCGCCGTCGCGCGGATCATGTTCATCGCCTCAACCGCCACGCCAAGCATTGTAGACCAGATCTCATTGGCATCGTGCTCCACCCAGCCCGGATTCGGAAAAAACTGCCGGAACTCTTTCTGTGCCATCGAACAGATCTCTCCCTGCTCGTTAAATAAAATACAACGGTTGCTCGTCGTTCCTGCATCCAGTGCCATCACATACTTTGCCATACCATGTTCCTCCTTGTTTGCCCCTTATTGCTTATTTATGCTTCCCTCTATTGTGAAATCCGTTCCTGCCCCGTGCTCCCCATGCGCAGCGCATAAAAAAAGGAGACATCGTCATAAAACCTGTAAGCACCCCTCATGTGCACAGGAATTAAAATCATCTCCACTCTCAGATCCCACAATATCTAATTATATTTTACAAGAGCTGTGCGTTTCCACTGCTTCATGTATAGGCATATTATACCATACCGCAATGAAAACGCAAGCTTTTTTTGACACATTTACTATAAATCTACAAAATCTTGCTGAATGCCAGCACCACAAACAGGGCGCCGCCGATCCAGGAGTAATCTCTTTTGCACCGGTCCGCCGCATATTTCCCGACAGCGCTTCCGCCAAGCACCGCAAGTGCACTGAATACCAGATTCAGGCATACCGTGCCGGCAATCGAAATATCCAGAAACGCCGCCCCCAGACCGCCGAAAAATCCGTCCACCGACATGGCGAGCGCGAAACATATTCCTTCCGTCACTGACATGGTCGCAGAGCAATCCCTATCTGCCGCCGCCGGATTATTGTAAATGCTGATGATAAAATTCAGCTGTGAAAATTTCATTTTTACCTGCTTGCACAGGAAATGGTGTCTCCTGATATACGCCCGGATTCCGTACTCCGTCAGCTTATAAGCGCCGACCAGAAACAATCCCGCAAAACACAGATACGCCGCATATTTTTCCCTGACCACTCCATCGATCAGTTTTCCGCACACTAATGAAAAAAACAGCACTCCGCTGCATACCGCGCCGATGCAGAGTGCTGTCTTCTTTTCGATCCGGATCTGTTCCGCCCCGCACGCCACGGATGCCAGAAAGACGTCCATAGAGAGCGCTACGATCAATAAAACTGTCTGCACATTTTTCCTCGAAACGGCTTTCTCATTCTATCTTATTCAAATCCGCGGCTGCTGCCACTTTGTATTCCGGATCACCCTTTCACCGCGCCCGCAGCCATGCCGTTCACCATGTCCTTGACCAGGAAAAAATAAAGCAGGACAATCGGCACCGCGATGAACACGCTTCCCGCCGCAAATCTTGCAAATTCCGTCTCATCGAGGCTCATCAGACCGACCGCCACCGTATACAGGTTCTTTTCCTTCAGCAAAAGC
>ULRK01052061.1_pt1 | contig 22113 bp, 15 predicted proteins | sample 1955341 | NCBI WGS metagenome assembly ULRK01 (sample SAMEA4835680, study PRJEB28245) | human gut metagenome | biome: gut microbiome; material: fecal sample | place: Denmark | collected 2008
ATTTCCTCCCTCATATTTCTGCCTGACTATCCTTCTTGATGTTCAGACAACCTCCATCCCCCTGCAAAGAAACTCCGATTCCAGAACCAGGCTCCCAAACTGATGAAGACTGCGTTTGATATGCCGAGTTCTTTCCAAACCATTCGAGCAATAAAACAGGGGCGCAGCCAGCGCTGCGCCCCTGCCCGCTCCCGACCATACGCCGGCAAGCATGCTTTTCAGTTATTTTTTCTCCCTGGTGAAGTCCAGTTTGCCGCCTTTTTCCCGGACCACGATTTCCGTTCCTTCCGGGAAGTCCCCTTCCAGAAGTTTAAGGCTGAGCGGATCCAGAAGATCGTGCTGGATGGCCCGCTTGAGAGGCCGGGCTCCATAAACAGGATCAAAACCGTGATCCGCCACCAGAGCCGTAGCTTCCGGGGTCATGCGCAAAAACAGGCCTTTGGCTTCCAGGCGCCTGCGGACACGCTGAAGCTGAATGTCCACAATGCCCTTGAGTTCCTGCGCCGTGAGCCGGTCAAAGATGATAATTTCATCAATGCGGTTCAGGAATTCCGGACGGAAGTGGCCGCGCAATGCCTCCAGGGCCTTGGCTTCCCGCTGTTCCGCATTGGCTTCATTGAGGATATACTGGCTGCCGATGTTGGAGGTCATGATGATGACCGTGTTGCGGAAGTCAACCGTACGTCCCTGGCCGTCCGTAATGCGGCCGTCGTCCAGTACCTGGAGCAATACGTTGAAGACGTCCGGATGGGCCTTTTCAATTTCATCGAAGAGAACCACGCAGTACGGACGGCGCCGCACGGCTTCAGAGAGCTGACCGCCTTCTTCATACCCCACGTATCCGGGAGGCGCTCCGATGAGGCGCGCGACGGAATGTTTTTCCATGTATTCGGACATGTCAATGCGGACGATGGCGTTTTCATTGTCAAAAAGGAATTCCGCCAGCGCCTTGCTGAGCTCCGTCTTGCCGACGCCGGTGGGTCCCAGGAACAGGAAAGAGCCAATGGGCCTGTTTTCATCCTGCAACCCGGCGCGGGCGCGTCTCACGGCGTCGGATACGGCCTTAACGGCTTGTTTCTGCCCGATTACGCGGGCGCCCAGGCGTTCTTCCATGTGCACCAGCTTGGCACGCTCCCCTTCCTGCAGACGGGCGGCGGGAATGCCGGTCCAGGTGGCAACCACTTTGGCGATGTCTCCTTCCGTGACTTCCTCCTTCAGCAGCCCTCCATCTTCTTTCTGCATTTTACTGAGCTTTTCTTTGCCTTCCGTCAGAGCACGCTGGGCCTCCGGAAGTTCGCCATAGGTGATTTCCGACGCGCGGGTCAGGTCACCCATCCGTTTGGCCCTTTCGCTTTCCAGCTTGAGGGCTTCTATTTTTTCCTGTTCCCTGCGGACGGCGTCCAGCACTTCCTTTTCACTTTTCCATTTGGCAATCATGGAACCGGATTTTTCCTTCAAGTCGGCCAGGTCCTTGGTGATTTTTTCCAAACGGGCCTTGCTGTCGGCGTCTTCTTCCTTCGCCAGCGCCTGCCGCTCCATTTCAAGCTGCATGGCCTCACGTTCAATCTGGTCAATTTCCGTGGGCATGGAGTCCAGCTCAATTTTGAGGCGGGCTGCCGCTTCATCCACCAGGTCTACTGCCTTGTCAGGCAGAAAACGGTCGGAAATATAACGGTCGGAAAGGGTGGCCGCCGCCACGATGGCAGCGTCCGTAATACGCACTCCATGGTGGACTTCATAGCGTTCTTTCAAGCCGCGCAGGATGGCGATGGTATCTTCCACGCTGGGTTCGGAGACCATGACGGGCTGAAACCGGCGTTCCAGAGCCGCGTCTTTTTCAATGTATTTGCGGTATTCGTCCAGTGTCGTTGCGCCGATGGTCCGCAGTTCCCCGCGGGCCAGGGCGGGCTTGAGCAGGTTGGAGGCATCCACCGCCCCTTCACTGGCGCCCGCGCCTACAATGGTGTGCAGTTCATCGATAAACAGAATGATTTCACCGTTGGAATCCGTTACTTCCTTGAGGAAGGATTTCAAGCGTTCTTCAAATTCGCCGCGATATTTGGCTCCGGCGAGCATGGACCCGATGTTGAGGGATACAATGCGCTTGTTGCGCATACTTTCCGGCACATCGCCGTTGACAATGCGCCGCGCCAGACCTTCCGCAATGGCGGTTTTGCCGACGCCGGGCTCCCCGATCAGTACGGGATTGTTTTTCGTCCTGCGGGAAAGAATCTGCAAAACACGGCGGATTTCCGTATCACGGCCGATGACAGGGTCAATTTTACCGGCACGGGCGCGGGCCGTCAGGTCCGTCCCATATTTTTCCAGCGTCTGGTATTTGCCTTCCGGGTTATCGTCCGTCACGCGCTGGTTGCCACGCACTTCTTTCATGGCGGCCAGATAGTTTTCCTTGGTCAGGCCAAAGGTATCCGTCAACTGGTGCACTTTGTTTTGCGTGTCCAATGCCCCAAGCATGAAGTGTTCCACGCTGAGGTAGTCATCTTTGAGCTTTTTGCGTTCCTCTTCCGCAGCCTGCATTACCGTAGCCAGGTCACGCCCCATCTGGGGCTGAGTGGTAGCACCGCTTTGAGTAGGTTCGTGGGAAACCTCCCTCTGGGCTGCCTGGAGAAGCAGTCCCGGGTCGCAAGAGGCCTTGCGGAGAATAGGGGAAAGAATGCCGCCTTCCTGCTCCAGCAACGCCACCAGAACATCCAGAGAAGAGATTTCCGGTTTTCCGAGCCGCCCCGCAGTTTGCTGCGCCTGCATCAGCGCTTCCTGAAATTTTGTTGTTAGATTGTTAAGCATGGTATGTTGGTGTTTTAGACATAAGAATAACTCCAACCGTTGAATGGAAAAACAGGATTTTTCCATTCCATTGATGGATACAGCGGTATTCCCCACCCGCAAGAAGACTAAAATGTGAAAAAATGCTTGCTCACATGATAATGGCATATTAGTTATGTAATCAGTTACGTATTCAATAACGGAAAGATATGGATTTTTTCGATAGGACAGGTAAAATAGCCATTGGAAGCAGGCTGCGCATGCTGACGGATGCCGTGACGTCTGATGCAAGCCAAATTTATGAATTATACGGCATCGACATCAAGCCGAAGTGGTTTCCCCTGCTTTTCGTTTTAGCCGACGGGAAAGAGAAAACAATAACGGGCATAGCGAAGGAAATAGGGCACAGTCATCCATCCGTGAGCAATATCGTTGGAGAAATGACGGCAAAAGGATTGGTGAATGGCCTTGAAGACCAGACAGACAAGAGACGCACCGTCATCGCCTTGTCTCCATATGGAAAAAAAGTTTCTGCCATGCTGGCAGAACTTTGCAAAGACGTGGAGGCTGCCGTAGAGGATATTTCCAGGGAAACGCGCCATGATTTGTGGAGAGCTATCGGCGAATGGGAAGACCGGCTCGCTGAAAAGAGTCTGCTGCAACGGGTCAAAGAAGCCCGGAAAATGAGGGAAAGGGAGCATATCAGGGTAGTTCTTTACGAACCGCGTTATAAAAATGTATTTAAATCACTTAACGTGCAGTGGATTACGCAACATTGGAAAATAGAACCGCACGATCTGGACTATCTTGATCATCCGCAGGAATATATTATCAACAAAGGAGGCTTTATCTTTGTAGCCCTTTACAGGGGGAAACCCGTCGGAGTTTGTGCCCTCTGCAAAATGGATGACCCGGTATATGATTATGAACTGGCGAAACTTGCCGTTCACCCTCATGCGCAGGGCAAAGGCATCGGGGAAATACTTTGCAATGCCGCCATAGACAAAGCAAAGGACATGAAGGCGAAAATTCTTTTTCTTGAAAGCAACACCCTGCTCAAGCCCGCCATACACACATATAAAAAGCTGGGATTCATGGAACTTGCGAAAAATCACCCGACATACGAACGCGGAAACATCCAGATGGAACTGAAGATAACGTATTGATATGAAAATCATAAAAAATAATAAAATCATAGTTCGCAAGGAAGATGCATCGAAGAAAATCTTCAAGGGCGTTTCATTGGATTCGCTCGCTGTCGGAGAGAAATCAATGGTAGCAAAGATGAACTATGTGAAAGGCAACTTCGCCTCCACCCACCAACATCCGCATGAACAATGCGGGTACGTCATTTCAGGCGAATACCGCCTGAATATGGAAATGCCGGAGGAGAATATTGAAGTGTTGCTTCATGCAGGGGACAGTTACGCCATACCGGGCAATACGCTTCATTCCTTTGAGGTGATGGAAAGCGGCGAGGTTGTCGATGTGTTCACGCCGCCAAGGGAGGACTATTTGTAAACAGCCGAATTTGGGGCTGAAGAAACTTCATATCAGCCTAATAAAACTGACGAGAGGATGTCGCCCCCCTGTTGCTGCACTCTGAAAGGATTATCCGGCAGCATACCGTACGCCGGCCAATCTGTCGTCTCTGTTTTTCAACAAATCCGACCAAACCGGCAAAATCCAATATAAAAACCGCCCCGGTAACCCGGAGAAAGACGCGGAACCAAGGCACCGGCTGATGCCGGACGATTTTTCCGCCAGGATATCCCCCGGGCCAGGGCGGTCAATTACATCCCGCTTATCGGGAACAATGTATCCAGCGCAGCGTTCAGCGTCATTACGTTGATTACGTTTTCCCCCAGAATTCCGCCCCGGACGAAGTGTTCAGCCACCAGTTCCCGGATTTTTTCCGGAGGCACTCCGCGCGCGGCGGCAACACGGTTCAACTGAAATTCCGCCGCTTCCGGAGAAATGAAGGGTTCCAGACCGCTGCCGGACGCAAAAAGCATGTCCTCAGGGACAGGCGTTGTCTCCGGCAGATTGTGGGCTTTCAGCAGAGCCGTCTTTCGCTCCGCCACCACCCTGACCAGCTTCCCGGAAGTCCAAGAGAGGTTGCTGGCTGCGGAAGGCATGGTAGCGTATCCTCCGGCGGAGGGCCGGGGCCAGAAATATTTGGCGGAGGTAAAAGGCTGGGCAATAAGCTCCGAAGCGATGATTTCCCCCCGTTCATTCCGGATTAGGGAACCATGCGCCTGATGAGGAAAAAAAATCAGGCTGATCAGCGTAACGGCCAAAGGGTAAATGCCGCCGGTAATGACGGCCAGAGACAGAAACAGGCGCAGATTGGGAAATGTCCACTTCATAATGATTCAGCAGGTTAGGATTGGATTTTCAAACAAGGCGCCATGCACTGATGACCATATCAATAAGCTTGATGCCCATAAAAGGCGCAATCAGGCCGCCCACCCCGTAAACGAGGATATTGCGCTTCAGCAGGGAGGACGCCCCCGCCGGACGATAAGAAACCCCCTTTAAGGCCAGCGGAATCAGCGCCACAATGACCAGGGCGTTAAAAACCACAGCACTGAGAATAGCGCTTTGCGGGGAATTCAGACCCATGACGTTCAACGCGGAAAGCGGTCCACTGGTCATGCCGTCGGCCACAAAGAGGCCGGCAAACATGGCGGGAATGATGGCAAAGTATTTGGCTATGTCGTTGGCGAAAGAGAAGGTGGTCAGCGCACCGCGGGTAATCAGCATTTGTTTGCCGATTTCCACGATTTCAATCAGCTTGGTCGGATTGCTGTCTAGGTCCACCATGTTTCCCGCCTCGCGGGCAGCCTGCGTTCCGGTGTTCATCGCCACGCCCACATCGGCCTGGGCCAGCGCGGGAGCGTCATTGGTTCCGTCCCCCGTCATGGCCACCAGACGGCCGGCAGCCTGTTCCTCACGGATGCGCGCCAGCTTCATCTCAGGCGTAGCTTCCGCCATAAAGTCGTCCACGCCGGCTTCCGCCGCAATGGATGCGGCAGTCAGAGCATTGTCCCCTGTCACCATGACAGTCCGGATACCCATGGCCCGGAGCCGGGCAAAGCGTTCCTTGATGCCGCCCTTGACAATGTCTTTCAGATAAATGACACCCAGCACGTCTTTTCCCCGGGCCACTACCAGCGGCGTACCACCGGCACGCGCGACATTCTGCACCATCATTTCCACCTCTTGCGGGAAAGTTCCTCCCCGGATTTCCACCCACTGCGCCACGCTTTCCGCCGCCCCCTTCCGGATGGAAACGGCCGGCTGGCCATCGTGCTCCGCCATATCCACGCCGCTCATGCGGGTGGAAGCGGAAAATGGAATAAAAACAATATGGTCCGCATCCATATGGCGACTCCGGATTCCAAACTGTTTTTTAGCCAGCACTACGATGCTGCGGCCTTCCGGCGTTTCGTCAGACAGGGAAGCAAGCTGGGCGGCTTCCGCCAGCTGCAGGTCATCCACACCGGGTGCAGGCAGGAATTCATTCGCCATTCGATTGCCGAAAGTAATGGTTCCGGTTTTATCCAGCATCAGCACATCGATGTCCCCGGCCACTTCCACGGCGCGACCGGATACAGCCAGCACATTCCGGCGTACAAGCCGGTCAATGCCGCTGATACCAACGGCACTCAACAACCCGCCGATTGTCGTCGGAATCAGGCATACCAGAAGAGAGACCAGAATGGGCAGGGAAATGTGGCCCTCCGCCCTGAATCCAAACGCCCGGGCGGAATCCTCAATGTATCCGACCAGGGCGGGAAGGGAAAGAACCACGGTAAGGAAAACAATGGTCAGCGCCACCAGCAGGATGCTCAGCGCGGTTTCATTGGGCGTTTTCTGCCGGCTGGCCCCCTCCACCATGGAAATCATGCGATCCAGGAAAGTATGGCCCGGTTCCACGGTAATACGGATAATAATGCCGTCACTGATTACACGGGTTCCACCCGTTACGGCGCTGCGGTCTCCCCCGCTTTCACGGATAACCGGAGCGGATTCCCCGGTAATGGCAGATTCATCCACGCTAGCGATGCCTTCTACCACCTCTCCATCCAGGGGGATGATATCCCCGGCCTCGCACAACACTTTGTCCCCTCTGCGCAATTCTGAAACGGAGACGATCTCCTCCGTTCCCCTGTCCGTCAGCAAACGGGCGTTCACGTAAACACGCATTTCTTTCAGGGCGTCCGCATACGCCTTTCCCCGGCCTTCCGCCAGCGCTTCCGCAAAGTTGGCGAAAAGAACGGTGAGCCAGAGCCAGAGCGCGATTTGCAAAGTAAAGCCGAAAGGCTGTTCGGCAGACAAATCCCTGATAAAAACAATCGTTGCCGTCAGGGCGCCGACAGCCGTGACAAACATCACGAAGTTTTTGGACAGGACTCGCGGGTCAAATTTGCGCAGCGCATTCAGGAAAGCCGTTTTCAACATGGCTCCGTCATACCAGGATTGACTCTTTTTCTCCTTCATGATCATAAAACATCCGGATTGCCGGCAAAGGCGCCTTAAAGCATGGCTCCCGAATACAGGAGCAAATGCTCCAGAATAGGTCCCAAAGCCAGGGCCGGGAAGAAAGTGAGGGCACCCACAACCAGCACAACAGCTACCAGCAGGACCATGAACATCAGGTTATCCGTCTCCATGGAGCCCTGGGCCGGCGGAGCGTTTTTTTTGGATGCCATGCCGCCAGCAATCATCATCACCGAAATAATAGTTCCGAAACGGGCCAGCAGCATCGCCAAACCGCCCAGCAGGGAATAAAAAGGCGTACCCCCTACAACCAGACCGGCAAAGGCGCTTCCATTATTCCCGGCCTGGGATCCGAAGCAGTACAGGATTTCCGTCAGACCATGGGGGCCGGCATTGCAGATGGATGCCCGTCCAGCTTCCGCAGCGGCGGCCAGCCCGCTCATGGCCAGGACGGCTATGCCGGGCAGCAGGATGCCCACCATGGCCCAGCGCACTTCCCGGGCTCCCAGTTTTTTACCTAGAAACTCCGGGGTTCGTCCTACCATTAAACCGCACAGAAACACAGTAATCATGGCAAACATCAGCATGCCGCATAAACCGCTGCCCAAGCCGCCGAAGATTACCTCACCCAGCAATATATTGAACAAGGCAATGCCGCCTCCCAGCGGGGACATGCTGGAGTGCATGCAGTTCACGGAACCGTTGGAGGATGCCTCCGTAGCGACGGACCAGAGAGAACTGTTCGTAACGCCCAGGCGCGCTTCCTTGCCTTCCAGCATTTCCATACCCGGGAACAGTGGGTTCCCCGCATGTTCCGCCCACTGGGACAGGCAGATAGCCGCCACAAGCAGAATCATCATGGCACCGAAAATAATCCATCCCTGCCTCTTTTTTCCAATCATGACGCCATAGGCGTAGGGGCAGGCGCAACCGGCCAGAAGCAGGGAAAGCATTTCCACCATATTGCTGAAAGGCGTGGGGTTTTCAAAAGGATGCGTGCTGTTGTTCCCGAAAAAGCCGCCGCCGTTTGTTCCAAGCTGTTTGATGGCTATCTGGGATGCCGCCGGGCCATTGGGAATCATCTGCGCCACGCCATCCATGCCAGGCACGGCAGTGGGTCCGTCAAAGGACTGCACCACCCCCTGAGAAACCAGCAGAAGAGCAACAGCGGAGGAAACAGGAACCAGAAAGTACAACGTGCTGCGCGTCAGATCCGCCCAGAAATTCCCCAAGGTAGAAGCGCATCTTCTTTCCAGCCCGCGGATCAGGGCGGACATGACGGCAATTCCCGTGGCGGCGCTGACGAAATTCTGCACGCCCAGCCCGGTCATTTGAACAAAATAGCTGACGCCTTCCGGCCCTTCCCCTGAATAAAACTGCCAGCCGGTGCTGGTCACGAAGCTGATGGCCGTATTCAAGGCTATATCCCACCGCATATTTTCCGTTCCGGCAGGATTCAGAGGCAGCCATTTCTGGCACAGCAGGGAAAGGAAAAGGACGAGGAACCCAGCGGCGTTAAACAGAAGAACAGCCGCCAGATACTTTTTCCAGTCCATTTCCCGGGCGGGGTCCACGCCAGCCATACGGTAGACGCAGCGTTCCGCGGGCTCCAGAACCGGGGAAAGCCATGTCCGCTTTCCCTGCAAAACATTCGCCAGCCATTTTCCGAGAAACGGGGTGAAAGAGACCAGTATGCCTATAAACAGGACAATGATTAACAAGTCGTGTGAGGACACAAAGCAACTCTACGCGTACTCTGGGAATTCCGGGTAGTTAACAAAGGGCTTCCGGACATTAAAAAATTATTAATTCTCCTCCGGAAGCCCGTTTTTAACGCCAGCGCTCCGTTAAAATTCCACGCCAAGGCGGAATCCCAGCCAGAATTCGTCTCCGGCATCTCTGCGGCGCAGCACCGTGGCCGCCTGGGAATAATTGACGGATCCGGAAAGCGTATAATGTTCTGCAAACCTCCACGTCACACCCAAGCTCCAGTCAATGCAGTTGGAACCGTCGTCATAGTCCACGTTATAACCGCCATTATACCCGTACCTGACCATGGGAACCACGGTCACATTTTCCAGGGGAGACCACTCCAACCTCACAAAGGCGCTGTAATAGGCTTCAAAATCCTGGTGTTCCACTTTCACCTGGGTCTCCGTCCCCACGGTCAGCCAGTCCGTTACGGCATAGGAGACTGTCAGCGCCGGATTGGCTACATTATAATCCTGCGTAAAATAGAATTGATGCTCATACCAGGGATTGACAGTCCATTTCCCCAGGCTCCAGGCGTAACCCAGAACCAGGTCCAGTTCATCGTAATTGGCGGAATCTCCCCCGGCATACCAGGCACTGAGCGTAAAATTCTTCCAAGAAATACTCGGAGCCACTTCCCAGATGCCGCTGCCTGGCAGGCAGTCCAGCCCTTCCGTTACATATTTGCTGGACCACCCCGCAGAGAGAGAAAAGGCCCAGTCCGTGTCCGTAGAGGGGATGGCAGCCTCCTGCATATTCGTCAGGGAGGCCGCCGTCGGGGAAGCCGTTTCCCCGCCTACGCAGACGCTTCCTGCTATCATGGCGCAGCCCAGGGCTGCGGCTCCTACGTTTCTTGCGTTGTACTTGATCTTCATAAAGACGTATTAAATACGCCTTGAATCTTACACATCATGTTGGCCTGCGTGAAGTTAAGCTACCTTCTCCAACCGTTATGAAAAAATATATTTCCCGGTTGCTTCAGATGATGCGCCACTATTTTTTACGGCCCGGAAAAACGGGAAAAGGGTTACTCGGTGCCGTCCGCCACAATTCTGTACCCCAGACCGGATTCCGCGCGGATAATGCGGTTTTCCGGATCGGAATCCCCCAGCTTCTGGCGCAGGTGGGCAATGTGCACCCGCAGGTAGTGCGTGTCTTCCTCATGCTGAGGGCCCCAAATTTCACGGAGCAGCTGGCGGTGGGTCATCACCTTGCCCTGATGGAGCAGCAACAGACGCAGAATTCCGTACTCTTTGGAAGTTAAATGAATTTCTTCTTTCCCCTTTTCCACGCGCCGGGAACTCAGATCCACGACAATGGAGCCCAACCGGAACACAGACGGTTCCCGGTCCGGACGATTGCGCCGAAGCATCACGCGCAGGCGCGCCAGCAATTCACGGCCGCTGAACGGCTTGGTCAGGTAATCATCCGCCCCGGCATCCAAGGCATCCACCTTTTCATCCTCCCTGTCCCAGGCCGTCAAAATCAGGATAGGAACCTGAGTCCACTCCCGGAGCTGTTTCAGCACTTCCAGGCCGTTGATATCCGGGAGACCCAGATCCAGAATAATGGCGTCCGGCCGTTTCAGCGCGGTCTCACTCAGGCCAAGCTGCCCGTTCTCACACTCGCGGACACGGTAACCTGCGCCGGTCAGCGTCAGGTTCAGAAGACGGCGTATCTGCCGTTCATCGTCAATAATCAGGATATCTGCAGGAAAATTACTCATGAGGCAGGGGGGAATTACTCTTCAGGGACACTATCATGCTCCACCAGGGGAAGGACAAGCCGGAAACATGTTCCGGTGGAAACGGGAACCAGGGAGACGGCACCGCGCTGAGCTTCCATAAACCCGCGCACAATGGGGAGCCCCAGGCCCAAACCACCGGGCCGCGTCGTCCGGAAGCGCTCAAAAATGGTTTCCGCCCGTTCGGGAGGAATGCCCGGCCCCATGTCATGAATATCCAGCCAAACCTGGCCGCGCACGGGGTCGGCACCACCTTGCAACGTAACAGAGGTTCCCTCAGGAGTATGTACGCAGGCATTCAACAGCAGATTGACCAGTACCTGTTCCATCAGGGAAAAATCCGCCTTCACCAGCGGATAGTCCGGCGGCAGGGAAACAGACACGGGATGATTCCGGCGTGCTTCTCTGGTAGCAGCCAGAGCCCCTTCAATAACATCCCCCAGATCGCACCAATCCAATCTGGGTTTCAACGCGCCGGATTCCAGGCGGCTCACATCCAGCAAATTCTTCACCAGGCGGCGCAGACGGCGCGCGGCCAGCAAAATTTCCCCGTATTCTTCCCGCTCCTCCGGTGCGGACGCGGCACGTCCGGCCAATTTTTCACAGCCGCCTTCAATCACGGCCAAAGGCGTTTTGAACTCATGGGAAACGCTGTCCAACAGGGATCGGTGCAGTTTTTCCGATTCTTCCATAAGCCGCGTACGCGCCCGTTCCGCCCTCAATTCTTCACGCTCCAGCGCCATGGCCAGCTGCGCTCCCATGCTTTCCAGCAAATCCTTCTGCCCGGCCGTCAGGCGTTCACCTTCCTCCGGCCTTACGCCCAATACGCCCATGCAGTGCTCCCCGGACATCATGGGAAGGTAAAACCCTTCCGCTACCGGGATCGTATCCGTAAACCTTCCTGCGGGGCGGCGGTGTTCCATGCACCAGACGGCCACGCTCCATTCCTTCTCATCCATGGAGTACTCTCCGCCGGTCTCCCAAAGCCTCAGCTTGCCGCCGCTTCCCTCCGGCGTCATGACAGCCAGGCGCACCCCCATAATCTGGCTGATCTGTCCCGCCGCGACGGAAATGAGGGAAGGCACGTCCGAAGCGGATCCAATGGCCCGGGAATACAGGAACAGGGCATTGGTCTTTTTTTCCCGTTCCCGTTCTTCCCGCTCGCGGATTCTCAGGCGGGAAGTGAGCCGTCCCGTAGAAAGGGCCACCAAAAAGAAAAAGAGGCACATCAACGCATCCTCCAGCCGCTCTATCTTGAACGTCATCACCGGAGGAATAAACAACAGGTTCCACAACAGGACGCTCAACGCCGCGGCCAAAAGCATGGCCCAGCGGGAACGGATGAAAAAACCCAAGCCCACCACTCCGGCCAGATACAGGAAACCGGGAGCAAAATAACCGGTAAATGCGGAAACCAGAAGGCCGACTCCCGTGACGGCCGCTGTCACGCCTGCGGCCAGCCAGTAATCCCGGCCATCTTTCTCCGTTTCCCGGTGCCAGCTTTTCCAACGGTTACGGCCCGGTCCCGGAGCAGCGGGAACCACGTAAATGTCAATCTGGTCGCTGCCCTTCACCAGCTTATCCACCAGGGATATGGGCCGCACCAGGCCCCACAGGTAGCTTTCCTGCGGTTTGCCCACCACAATCTGGCTGACATTTCTTAAAAAAGCCATGCGGAGCAGCGTTTCCGCCAAATCGGAACCGGGCATCACGATTACTTCCGCGCCCAGCCGCCGCGCCAATTCCAGGTTGGCGTCCAGCCGCTGCTGCTGTTCAGGGGGCAAGGGCACGCCCGTATCCACGGAAAGGGCTATCCACGGAGCGTTCAGGGCATAAGCCATGCGGCGCGTCCAGCGCACCAGCCGGGCGGAAAACGGGCTGGGGCCTACCGCCACCATCAGACGTTCCCCGCTGCGCCAGATGGAGCGGTCCCCGGAAATGGTACGCACCTCCGTCAGCTCATGGTCCACCTTCTCCGCTACGATGCGCAGGGCCAGTTCCCGGAGGGCCGTCAAATTGGACTCCTTGAAAAAATGATCCAGAGCGGCGGAAGCCTGGGGAGCGCTGTACACTTTCCCCTCCCGAAGGCGCGTCCGCAACTGGTCCGGAGTAATGTCCACCAGCTGGATGCAATCCGCCTCCGCCAATACGGAATCCGGCACGGTTTCCTGCACGGGGGCGGCTGTAATGTCATGAACGGTATCGGAACGGCTTTCCAGATGCTGCACATTCAGCGTGGTGTAAACGTCTATTCCCGCAGCCAGCAAATCCTCCACGTCCTGATAGCGTTTCCTGTGGCGCACTCCCGGGACGTTGGTATGCGCCAGCTCATCCACCAGAATAAGCTGGGGCTTCACGCGCAACGCCTCCTCCAAATCAAATTCCTCCATTTCCACTCCCCGGTAAACCATCTTTTTCATGGGAAGGCGCGGCAGCCTGCCGATGAGCCGCATCGTCTCTTCCCTTCCATGGGATTCAGCCACGCCGATAATGACTTGCACTCCCTTGTCCGCCGCCTGAATGGCTGCCTCCAGCATGGCGCATGTCTTGCCTACTCCCGGCGCCATGCCAAAGAAGATTTTCAGCAGGCCGCGGCCGGGACGGGCTTCCTCCCTCCGGATGGAGGCCAGAATCCTGTCCGCCCGCTGGCTGTCCGAATGCGTTTCTGAAAACATGAAAAGAGGAATCGGAATGATATCCGGCTTAAATGTTGGAATCAACCTAATGTAAGAACGTTCAGGGCGCAAATAAAACAACCTAGAAAAAACATTAAAATTTTATTAAATCCTCTCCCCTGTTTTCAGGCTTTCCTCACCTTTTCCACTACCAAGCATTTCTGGAATCTTTTTTCTTTTATGATTTTCCCCTTCCAGGTTTCGCACCGTATCTCTACCTTGCCTCCGTCCTGTTTTTCCTGTATCCGGCCATTGGAAAAGCGCCGCATGGACAAGAATATCTCCGGAAATTCGATTCCCGCCCAGAAAGGGGCTTCACTGCCCCCGTTACTGTCCCAGGGGCAGTGAAAAAAGCGGCGGCAGCCTTCCCTGACGTTTTATTAAATTCCGGGGGTATCCCCCGGACAAACCAGGAAACTCCCTCCGTCCGGGAAAAAGTTTAATGAATGAAAAACGGGAATGTTTCTCCCTTTCCTAATTGACAAACGATTTCCTTTCTTCTTAATGGATTAATGTTTATCAATCCGGTACATTGTCTGCCAGTCTCTCTCTGCACATGCGTGTTGCTTCCGGCAACAATCGCCTCCCTGCATGCGGAAACGGCTTACAGTACGCCCTGCGGCTATATCCAAACAACCCTGTACGCCAAAGCAACGGGTTACCTGGGTTTAGGGGTGCATCCGGAAGCTTTGGTACAGCACACCCTTGAAGAAAGTAACATTACCATTTCCGGTAATAAAGTCACCATCACGGATCCGGACGTTAATTTCAACGGCCTGATGAATGAAAATTCCGCCTATGTGCTGGTTCTTCACTTCGGCAATGAAGTTATAGCTATTCCCTTAAACCGGGATGGATGGAAAAAACCGGGATCTTGCTGGACGGAACATTCCATTAAAGTGGATGACCGCCTTCTTTCTGATCTGGTAAGCAAGGGAACTCTTCCCGATTCATATGTTCTGCGCAAAACGCGCACTCTGGATGATATTCTTGGCGGGGATAACCAGTTTGGTCTGAAAAGCGGCTCCGCCATGTCTGCAGACACGGTTAATATCTTTAATTCGGCAACCACCAAGCTTGCCGCTTATTATTCTGGAAATGAATGGAGAAGAAGAGGATCTACGGAAAATATCGGCAGCATGCCGGTGTTCAGCCATGAACCCCTGACTATTACGCGCAAAGCTGGCCTCGATGTTACAGCTGTGGTTATTGGGGAAGTATCCCTGAAGAACCAGAAGCTGGTCGTTCCCGCATTCAATTCCCTTCTTCACACTCGCCTGCCCCTTTCCCAGACCTTGGCTGAAATAGCTTTGCAATTGCCTGATGACGCCGTCATCAATATTCCCGCAGATGACAAAAATGCCATGGTCGAGGTCATCAACAACAACGGTTCCTGGAAACGTCAAGACAATGGAGAGGATGTTTCCAACATTCCCTTCAATGGAGTTTTTTCCATCTACTATGAATCTTCCAAGACACCTTCCTACATCACGGTGTCCAGCAAACATCAAACCAACAAATAACCAGCCATGTTCTATCGCTCCCTTTTCACCAATGCTTTCACCGCCTGCGCTCTCTTTTCTGGAGGAATCGCCTTAGCGGACAGTTTCAATATCAGCAATGACGATCCCTCCGCATATTCCCTAGTCAATTCCCTCGGGGAGCCGCTGAATGCAGGCAATGCCATTTTAGGCGCCTTCAGCAGCAATACTTGGAGTTATGATGTGACCACCAGCCGATGGAACTTTCAAGGTAATTCATATGCACAGGATCAACTGAAATACAGTGATCTGATGAGCATGCAGAACAACTTTAACGGCACGTTGACAAATATACCTGAAGAACAAAATGGCGGCGTCACTAACGGCAGCTTTAATTTGTCTGGAGATTACTCTTCTCCTTCCCTGGCATCCCCGGTTTACTTAATGGTGACGGGACAGGACGGAGAAACAGCTTTCTTTGTCTTTAAAAACGTATCCAGCGACAGTCTGCTTAATTACGATAATATAAGTATATCTGGCGCCGAGCCGTTCGATCTGTGGCTTACGACCAAAGAGCAGGCTCTAACAAACGATCTTGACTACTATGCGGAATGCATCCTGGGAAATATCAATCTGGAAAACAATACCATCCAGCTTTTGATTCCGGAACCCGCAACAGCCGCCATGAGTTTGCTGGGCTTGGCAGCTCTGATGGTACGCCGTAAGCGGAAATAAAAGCTTTCTCTCTCGCTAAACCTCTGTACGGGTATTTTCTGTACAGAGGTTTTTTGTACCGTCAACTATTCATCCCGCATTTCCCGCCAGAATACCCAAGTGCCCAGCAATAAAACGCCCCGCACACTCTGAAAAAGCGGCGGGGCGTCTGTTCAAGCAGCGAAAACCGCAGGAATTATTCCTTAACGGGAATGATATCCAGTTCCGCTACGGCGGCGTAATCCCGCCCCTGCGTTTCACTGAGGGCGGAAAAGCGGAAATAGCGCGCCTTGACGGGAGCCTGGAATTTCACTTCCTGAAGATCCGCACTATCGGGGAAAGAACCCTTGGCGGCAGGCTGCCATTTCTCTCCGTCCGCGCTTACTTCCACGGAATAATCTTTCACGCGGCCATTGTTATTGCCATCCTGGCGGGGAAGATAAGTAATTCCGGAAAATTTCCGCTCCTTACCCAGATCCACGGCCAGCACATGCGGATGTTTGGTCACGGTTTTATTGTATTCAGAATGCCAGAAAGTGCCGGGATCACCGTCAATGGCGAATTCGGCATCCGCTTCGCCCTGTTCCTGGCTGGTCACGCTTTTAACCGTGTACTTGTCTGTGCGGGCAAGCATGGTCATATCCAGTCGGGCCGCAGGCACGCGGATTTCACCTTTGTAGGACTTGGCGGTAATGGGCCGCATAAAGAAGGACATCGGGTAGGGCTTATTCGCCTTGATGATGTCCCTGCCCATGGGGCCGGGACCGCAGGAAGCTCCCCCCAGGCCGCGCGTGGCGGAAGAGAGAACCAGCACGGTTTTATCCGTCGTCTTCGGCAGTTCCACAGGGTGGTTTGCCAAAATCAAATCCGTGGTGGTATACGGAAGTGCGGAGAAAGCGAACGGCGCGCCCACGGAACCAAAAAGCAGGCCCCTTCCCTTGTCGTCCGTAACGGCCACCCAGCGGGTGTCTTCATGGTTACCGCAATCCTGCGGTCTGCCGTACGGGAAGAAAGAATCCCAGGCCGTCGTTTTATACACGCCTAAAGGCATGCCGCTCTTGCGGTCCGCATAGTTTTCTTCCGGCCCGCGGCCGTAGTAGGCTACGTTGTCCATATTCGCCGGCAACTGGAGCTCGTATCCCAGGCGCAGCAGCTCCAGGGGATTGCCGCGCGGAAGCAGTACGGACTGGCAGACGACCGTTCCATCCGCATAAATAGTCCATTCCAAATTATTGATGAAATGGGTGTTCGTATCGTTCAGGGGTTGCTTCCTGGCCGTAATGGTGGTCTTGGTATCGCCGTAGCCGCTGATGTTTTCGGATTGTTTACCGCTCACCTTGACGGATTGCTTGATGGTGACGCTGTTGCCGTTATCAATGGCTTCGTAACTGAGCAGTTCATGCTTCAGTTCGCGGAGGCCGTTGGCCATGCTCTTGGCCATGACGCCCGGCTCATTGCTGGAAGCGGCGCGCAGGGCGTTCACCGCCATGGGCGCTTTGAACAGAGGCTTGCCGTTCACCGTAAACTGGGCCAGTTCCCCGGTGGCCGCATCAAACTGCACGGAGAAATCCCTGCCGGAAACGGTATGCTTGTCCGTGCTGAGGCTTACCTTGCCCGCAGGGACCTTGAATAAAGGCAGATCTCCCTGTACGGGAAGCTGAAGCTGGTCAAAGGCCAATTCATACCCCTTCTTGGCCCACTCCTTATCTTTCTTCAGCTTGTAGCCTATACGCAGGGCATACTCCACGCCCGGTCTCCTGTTCTTCAACTGGGGAATGTCCGGAATGGGAACCACGATCTTTTCTCTGGGTCCGGCCGGAGGCGTGTCCAGCTTGCCTTCAGCCACCACATTACCGTTCTCCGTCAGAGTCCAGGTAATGTCATATGGAGAAAGGTCCGTAAAGAAATTCTTATTGAAGATGGAAATCCTGCCGTCGTCCGTCAGAGATGTGGAGATATTCTGATAGACATGCTTGACTTCAAAATAACCCGGTTCCGGCGTACGGTCCGACAGGATGGTTCCGTTGAACACGAACTGGCCGCTATTGGGATGATCGTTGAAATCACCGCCGTAGCAGAGCATCTTCTCTCCATTCGGCAGGGTCTTGTACAAGCCCTGATCCACCCAGTCCCAGATGGCGCCGCCCATAATGCGGTCGGAAGACTCAATAGCCTCCCAGTAATCCGCCAGGTTACCCATGGCGTTCATCATATTGTGCGCGTACTCGGAAATATAGTAAGGCTTGGGGAAATCCTCGTTGCCCGCCATGGAACGTGTCCAGTCCACGGACGGATACTGGTTGGAACCCAGATCCACAATGTCATTATTGCGTTCGTAATGGGTAGGGCGGGACATATCCCTGGCCTTCACCATCTTTTCCGCAGTGCGGAAATTCTGGCCGGGGCCGGCTTCATTCCCCAGGGACCACATAATCACGCAGGGATGGTTCTTGTTACGCTCTACCATCGCCATAATGCGGTCCACGTGGGCCGGCATCCACTCAATGGGATGGGAAAGGGATTCCTTGCCATAATAATAGCCGTGGGACTCGATGTTGGCCTCGTCCTGCACGTAAATGCCGTACTTGTCGCAAAGGTAATAGAAATAAGGGTCCGCGGGATAATGGGAACAGCGCACGTGGTTGATGTTGGCGCATTTCATCATCCGCACTTCTTCCTCCATCTGCTCCGGAGTCACGTAATGTCCTGTTTCCGGATGGCTTTCATGACGGTTCACGCCTTTTACCTTCACCGGCTGACCGTTCACCAGGAACACGCTGTCCTTAATCACCACATTGCGGAAACCCACGCGGGCGGAAACCATTTCTTCCGTTTTCCCGTCACGCTTCAGCGTCAGTACCAGGGTGTACAGGTTGGGGTCCTCCGCAGACCATAGTCTGGGTTTGGAATAAATGCCCAGCAGGGAGGTTTTAAAATTCTTCATGCCGGTAAGGCGCAAGGGCTTTTCCAATACGCCGTCATATGGCGCGTCCTTGGGCTTGACAGGCTCTACCAGCTTGCCGTCAGCGTCATACAGGGCCATGGAAACCGTGCAGCCGTCCAGCTTTTCCGTTGCCGGAAACAGATTGCGAACATCCACATCCACCTGAAGGCGCCAATCGCCGTCCACGGTTCCCGGTTTGGCATGGTCAATATTCAAAGCCCAATCCCTCTGGTCCACCGGATTGGTCTGTGCGAAAAAGTCGCGAATGTGAACTTTCGGCAGCGCAAAAATGGAAACATTGCGGAAAATGCCGGACAGGCGGAACATATCCTGGCATTCCAGATATGCTCCGTCGGAATGGCGGTACACCTCTGCGGCCACCACGTTCTCCCCCTTCTTAAGGTAGGGGCTGATGTCAAAACGGGCCGGATTCCGGGAATCTTTGGAAAAACCTACATACTGCCCGTTGATCCAGAGGTAGAAGAAGGAATCCACGCCGTCAAACTGCATGTACACTTCCCTGCCGTCCCAGTCCGCAGGCACTTCAAAAGTGCGGCGGTAGGAACCTACGGGGTTCCGTTCCCTGTAGGACGTATAATTCTTGTTGGAAGGCTCCTTCATTACATAAGGCCAGGAACGTTCAAAGGGATACGGCTGATTGGAATAAATGGGGGTGCCGTAACCCTGCGTCTGCCAGGAGGAAGGCACTTTAATCTCCTTCCAGTCCTTTACGTCGTAATCCGGCTTGTAGAAATCGGCCGGGCGGCTCTGGGGATCCTTCGCCCAGTGGAACTTCCACTGACCGTTCAGGGACCTGCGCCATTTGCTGTTTTCAGGCAGCACCTTCAAGGCGGACTGCAAATCGCTGAAAGACGCGAAGAAAGCGGTTGGAGCTTCCTTATTCAAATGCAGGTTCTGTTCCTGTTCCCATTCCAGCCCTGTGGGGGCTGGCGCTGGGGCGGAATCGCCCGGTGCTCCCAGGCCGCACATGGCGGAGCCTACCGCCAGCGCGGTACAGGATAAAAGCCAGGATCTGGTCGTTCTCATGGAATCAATATGTGTCGGAGTTGATATACACAAACGGATTGTCCAGTTACATACGAATCCGCAATTCTAATTCTAACAGCAAACTTGCCCTTTGCAAGCTGCTGTCACGTTTATGCACGTTCTGCAAAACGCAGCCGTTAAAAAGTATGCCGAAGCTGGAGAACGCCCACACACTGCATGGATTCCTGTTGGGTATACTCCTTAGTCATGTAATGCAGGCCGAAAAGCAACTCCGAGCGCCTGTACCGGAGGCCGAAGCCATAGCCCCATTCTCCCACCACAGGATACTTGTTCACATACTTGGGGGAGGAACGAAACACCGTACCATCCAGATACAGGTCATGGGCCACGGCTCGCACGGCGGCGTGAAGATAACCGTAATACCCCCAGTTGGAAACGGACGTCCTGTTGTAAACGAAGGGAGGCGCTGCGCTGGCCGCGCCGCGAATACTGTTTTCCGGAGAAGTATTGCCCAGATTATAGCCGAAGCGGAAAGACATGCCGCCCCCCGCCTGCACTTTCACTGTGCCGGCGTCCGCGTGCCAGTAAGCCAGGGCGTCCGTTTCAAAACCAGAGCCGTAGCGCTTTTCCAGTCCGCGCAGGCGGTAATACCGCTTAAAAAACAAATTGGCGGTCATCTCTCCGGGGAGCTGGTTGGCCCAGCCGGGCCATTGCTCCATACCCCACAGCTTATGAATAAAATGCTGGGAGCCTTTCGCCAGGGAATTCGTGCCCGTGGTACCCAGCTGCAATTCCAGGGAATTGGCCCTGTCTTCATTCTTAACCAGGGAAGTAAGGCCCAACGTCAGGCTGCCCACATAAGGATGCTGGTTGTACAGGGGATAGGTGGCCTTCTGCTCCGGAGTATACATAAGCTGAGTCAAGTCAAGTCCCCACTGCTGGCGCAAATTGGGAGAACCGTCCATTCCCATGAACCGGCGCCAGGAACCTGAAGCATTCGTACCCCCCAGAACCGTCCCCAGCATGCCGGAAAAAGTCCGGCTTCGGGATGTGGTGCCGGACATCCAGGCAAATCGGACGCCGTTGGTATAATTGTCATCATCTCCCACGAACATATCGTTTTCCAGATGAAAACTGATAACGGAGCCCTCCTGCGGCGCTTCTATCTGCTGGGTTCCCGCCTGAAGGGAAGCCACCGGCAGCAGGGCGGCGCACATGCACAAAGCCGTACATTTCATGCGGGGCAGTTTGTGCGTTTCACTTCCGTGTGGCAAGGAAAAATCAGGCATGCCCTGCGTTTGCTCTTTTCAAAGCCGGTAAATATCCACAAACTTCCCCTGCCCTTCCGGGGTTTCTATGCCATGATCATTGACACGCATTGCCATCTGGCCTCCGCCCAATTCGACCAGTCCCACAGGGAAACCTACGTTCAGCATGCCCTTCTGGCAAACACGGACCGCATGATCACACTGGGAGCACGGCCGAATGACTGGGAAGTAAACGCGGCATGGGCGCGCCAGTTCCCGGGTGTGGTCTTCTGCGCGCTGGGCATCCATCCGGACGATGCCCATGAAGCGCCGGAAGGCTGGACGGACCGTCTTTTCCGGATGGCTCAGGACATTCCCCTGGCCGCCATTGGGGAAACGGGGCTGGACTATTTCCATGCTCCCCCCCGGGGCTGGGAGCCGGAGAGTTTCCGCCGCCTTCAGCAAGATATGCTGGAACGGCACTTTGACCTGGCGGCGCGCCTGGGCCTTAATATCGTCCTGCATACGCGGGACCGGAAAGGCTCCGCAAGCTTTGAGGATGCCCTGGCGATTGCACGGAACTACGCGGGCCGCGTGCGTCCCGTATTTCACTGCTTCATCGGAAATACAGCTCAGGCCACACGAATCTTTGACGAACTGGACGGCATGATTTCTTTTACCGGAGTGGCCACTTTTAAAAACGCCCCCGTAGTGGCGGAAACCGCACGCTGGTGCCCGGAAAACCGTATCATGCTGGAAACAGACTCCCCCTACCTCAGTCCGGAACCCCTCCGGGGCCGCATGAATGAACCCGCTCATCTCATTCATACAGCCCGGTTCATCGCCGCTTCCAGAGGCATGAACCTGGAAGAGCTGGCCCATGTGACGACCCGAAATGCGGAAACCTTTTATAATCTGGGGAAGGTCTGAAAAAAAATCCCGACAATCCGCGCTACCGCCTTGAATCCGAAACCATAAATTAGTATGAACAGGGCACACATGAAAACGCCATTTATTTTAACCTGCGCCTGCGCTGCCGCGCTGGTGTTCCCTTTCTCTTCCTGTTCCACCCAGAATTCATCTACGGCCGGTTACGACACTGCGGAACCGGCCAGCGGCGAAATCCCGCCGTGGATTGCGGAAAGCTCAGACCCCGCTTATGAATCCGGCCATTACAGCCCGGTTCAGAGTTCCTCCAGCTACGCTTACAATCCCCCCGCCAAACCTTCCGTCACTAAAAAATCATCCGCGCGGAAGA
>ULRK01023711.1_pt1 | contig 22046 bp, 15 predicted proteins | sample 1955341 | NCBI WGS metagenome assembly ULRK01 (sample SAMEA4835680, study PRJEB28245) | human gut metagenome | biome: gut microbiome; material: fecal sample | place: Denmark | collected 2008
ATAGCACTCGGCCCGCAGCATGTTATTCACAGAGAAGCAGGCGCCAACCTCCCGCAGCAGCTCAATATAGTTCAGCGGCATCAGCCACTCGGAGTTATAGAGCATCAGCGCCTTCCCATCAGAGAAATCAATGAATTTCTCCATCTGGCGCTTGAAGCACTCGGCATTGTGAACGATATCCTCCCGGGTGAGCATTTTGCGCATATCCGTCCGGCCGGAGGGATCGCCGATCATCGTTGTGCCGTCGCCAATGAGGGCGATGGGCTTATTGCCGGCCATCTGCAGGCGCTTCATCAGGCACAGAGCCATGAAGTGCCCCACATGCAGGGAGTCTGCTGTGCAGTCAAAGCCAATGTAAAAGGTTGCCTTGCCGTTGTTGACCATCTCCCGGATCTCGTCCTCATTGGTCACCTGTGCGATCAGCCCGCGGGCGATCAATTCTTCATAAATTCCCATTTTTTTCGTTCCTTTCTTTTATTGCAAATCAGACAGGAGAAAAAATCGCCCCCTGTCTCCTTGGACAGAGGGCGACATATGTCACGGTACCACCTCATATTCGCCGCAGCCTCGCGGTCTGCAGCCTCACGGAGTGCGCCGCACCCCTGCGCTGTAACGGGCGCACCCGACGCATCTCTACTAAGGCTCCCGCCCGTTCGGAAGGCAGCTCCGGGATGTATTCACAGCCGCTCTCCTCTCCCCCTTGCACCCAACGGAGGCTCTCTTGGCAGGCAGAACCGGCGTTACTTTTTCCCATCATTGCTGTAGGAATATGAACTTACCAAATATTATAGAGAGCGATTCATTTTTTGTCAACAGCCCTTGCCAATGTTTTTTCAAAAACGTTTGCAGGACTACAATACATCACATCAAAAACAAGTAAAAGGGGCAGAGAATCGGAAACGGCTCGATGCCGCTTATTCCTTCTGCCCGCTTAGAGATCACATGCTATGCGTGCTTGCCGCTCTAATGGCTGCCCGTGGAGCTCTCCGCCGGGCGTCTGCCCCGGAGTCCGCTGCCCGATATGCTTGACAAAGCTGCGTTTGCGCAAATACTGCCATTGGATGCCGGGAATAAGGAGGAAGGAGCGTCGGGGATGTAAAGGACGGCTTTATCGGGGGATGGAAAAAACGCTGCGGCAAAGCCTTTGACAGCTTACCGCAGCGGTAGGTATACTGGATGCAATATCCGGCCCGGATCAGGAGTGGAGGGCCACGGTGTACTGATACCGGTCCCCCAGCACGATGCTTTCGCATATCTCCACAATGACACCGTCTGACGATGTAACGCGGCTTACACTCAGGCCCGGGGCCGGGCGGTCGACGTTCAAAAGCTTTGCATCCGCCTTGGATATAAGGATGGCCTGGAAGGTTTCCACCGCTGTATCCGGCTGAAAGCTGCTGTTTTGACGCATGGTTTGGTACAGGCCCTTCTCGCGGATCATCTCCTCAGTCATGAATGGATAGAGCGCCGCGGGGATGTACGAGGTCTCCAGCGCGAAGGGCTTGCCATCGGCAAGGCGGAGCCTGCGCAGGGAGAATATTTCGGAGTTAGGCTCTATAGAAAGCCGGGCCGCCATATTGGCATCGGCCGGGAGCTTTCGAAAGGAGACAATGCTGCTGGACGGCGTGTAGCCCATGCGCTTGATCTCCTCGCTAAAGCTATAGAACTTTACCAGATTCTGCTCCAGCTTCGGCATGGCCACAAAGGTTCCGCGCCCCTGCTTGCGCGTAACCAACCCGTTTCGGACAAGGACATCCATGGCCTGGCGTACCGTGGAGCGGCTGACATTATACTCCCGGCACAGCTGCATTTCACCGGGCAGCATGCACCCCACCGGCCAAGCATTGTTCCTGATCTTAGCGGTAAACTCCCGCACCAGCTGCTGATACAGGGCGATGGGTAGGTTGTCATTCAGCATAGCAAACCTCCGAAAAACAACGGTTTATTCATTAAACCGCATAGTTCTAAATTATTTTACACCATTGTGTCGCATTATCCAAGGCGAATTGTATAACATGAGGAAAAACTTGTCAAGTTGAATAAAAAGCAACAAATCATTTTGTGGAATCTTCCGTTCCCCCCCTATATTGACACGCCATCATCATAATGATATAATGTTCGTACATTTAGAGACGGAGGAAGACTATGTCGGGTAATGCGATTCTCAAGGAGCTGGTGACGGCCTCCAAGGCCGGCCGGCCGGCGGGTATATGCTCTGTATGCAGTGCAAACGAGTATGTGATCGAAGCGGCCATGGAGGAGACTCTCACCTCGGGCGGGGTGTGTCTGATCGAGGCAACGGCAAACCAGGTCAACCAGTTTGGCGGCTATACCGGAATGACACCGGCTGATTTTGTGAGCTTCTGCAGAAAAATCGCATCCCGCACGGGATTGGATGAGGAACGGCTGATCTTCGGCGGTGACCACCTGGGTCCCCTGGTGTGGAGCGCTGAGGAGGAAGAGGCCGCCATGGAAAAGGCGGAGGCGCTGGTTCGCGCCTATGCGGCCGCCGGAGTCCAAAAGATCCATATAGATGCAAGCATGCGCCTGGGAAGCGATGACCCCCAGGCGCCCCTGGACCCCGCCGTTGTTGCCCGGCGCGCCGCCCGCCTGTGCCGGGCGGCGGAGGAAGCACGGCCCGAGGGCGAGCTGCCCCTGTATGTGGTGGGCAGCGAGGTGCCCATTCCGGGCGGCGCAACGGAGGCGGAGGAGGGCATCTCCGTCACGCGCGGCGAGGATCTGCGGAATGAGTATGAGCTGTTCAAAAGCGCTTTTCTCCGCCAGGGGCTGGATGATGCGTGGACGCGCGTTATTGCTGTTGTGGTGCAGCCGGGGGTGGAATTCGGCGACGACCAGGTGTTTCTCTACAACAGAAGCAATGCGGCTGAATTGATCGCCTGCGCACGGACACTGGATGGGATCGTGCTGGAGGGACATTCCACCGATTACCAATCCGCCCGGGCTCTGCGGGAAATGCGGGAGGATGGCATTGCGATCCTGAAGGTCGGGCCCGCGCTGACCTATGCGTTCCGGGAGGCGCTTTTTGCCCTGGAACGGATCGAGCGCGAAATGAATCCCTGCGCACCGGCAGGAGGATACTCCGATTTTTCAGCTGTTTTAGATCGCGTCATGTGCCAGAATCCCGGGAACTGGATCAAGCACTACCACGGAGAGCCGTACAGAGTTGCCCTGATGCGCAAGTACAGCCTTTCCGACCGCTCCCGGTATTATCTAGACAACCCCGAGGTGCAGGATGCCACCCGGCGCCTCTTCAGAAATTTCAACGCCGCACCGTGTCCCACCGGCCTTTTGGCACAGTTTCTGCCGCGCCAGGCGGAGGCTATCATTGCCGGGACACTGGATACTGCCGCAGAGGCTATTGTGAAGGAAAATATCAAGTACGTTCTGCGGTCCTACCGATGAAACACTGCTGCATGCTCATGCCGGAAAGGAAAGCTTTCACTATGAAAACAAACGACATTGTCACCATCTCGGATGTCTGCGCGGATCTGCTCCTTTTCGGCGATGACATTATGCCTGAATTCGGGCAAAAGGAAAAGCTGGGCAGCCGCTACTATCTCACCATGGGCGGCTCGTGCGGCATTTTTGCGTGCCAGGCGGCAAAGCTGGGACTAAAGACCGCCGTGGTGGGGACCCTTGCCGATGATGTGATCGGCCGTATGCTGCTGGAAAAATACAGAGAATCCGGCGTTATAACGGAGCATCTTAGATTCGCGGACAGCTATACGGCCATGAGCGTGGCGCACTGCAGGGGCTCGGACCGCGCGATCCTTACGCTGCCGGGCTGTATAGATTCTATTGCGGCGGAGGATGTCCCGCCGGTGCTTTTGACACAGACACGGCACCTGCATATTGCCAGCTTCTACATTCTAAAAAAGATGTGGCCCGGCTGGCGCAGCGTGATCTCCGCCGTCAAGGCATCGGGGGGAACGGTGAGCCTGGACACGAACTATGATCCGGAGGAGCGATGGGACATTCCGGAGCTGATGGATATCCTTCCGATGGTGGACATCTTCTTCCCCAATGAAACGGAGCTATGCAGCATTATGCATGAGTCTGATCCCATGACAGCGCTGGAGAGGGCCTCCGGGATCGTGCCTGTATGTGTTATGAAATGCGGCGGCAGAGGTGCTGTCGCCGCCGCCGATGGCAAGCGATACCACTGGCAGGCGGAAAAGGTCCGGGTCACCGATACCGTCGGCGCAGGAGACACGTTTGACGCGGGCTTCCTGTTTGGATATCTCAATGACCTGGGCATACAGCGGAGCGGGGAGATCGCGACGTTCTGCAGCGCAGGAAATGTAGGCAGGCTGGGCGGTGTGGACGGCCAGCCGACGCTCCGGGAGGTCGTGGAGCGATTTGAGCTGTAGCACAGCGGGCAAAGTCCGCCTTGCGACACAAAAAAACGATAAAGAGAGGATAAACCAATGAAAAAAATGCTGGCACTTGTGTTGTCACTGGTCATGGTATTCGGACTCGTTGGCTGCGGCAAGAACGCAGGCGGCTCTGATAATGACGGCAGCACAAAGCTCACCGTATGGTATTGGGGTGAGCAGGAGATCCCGGGCTACAAGCAGTACATGGAAGAAATGGCACAGAAGTACAGCAGCGAAACGGACGGCATCAGCGTTGAGGTCGTGCTGCAGGAGAGCGACACGCTGTATTCTGCGCTGCGCACGGCTGAGCAGGCCGGCGAGGGCCCGGATCTTGCGTTCCTCTGGGGTGGAACACAGGCTCTGGACGATGTCTGGCTGGGGAACCTGGCGCCTATCTCCGACTATATGACGGAGGAAGAGCTGTCCTGTATGACTGCCAGCGCCCTGTCCGAAACCAACTGGGACGGCAAGCAGTGGGGCTTCCCCGCATACAGCGTCTGCTTCGGCATTGCCTATAACAAGCAGATGTTTGCCGCCGCGGGGCTGGATCCGGAGAATCCGCCCACGACCTGGCAGGATTTTATCGCCGCCTGTGATGCCCTCAAGGCGGCCGGCTACACCCCCATTGGCAGCGGACTGAAGGACGGCTATCTGCCCGGCTGGCTGGCTGTTTATTTCGGCGCACAGAATTATGACGACCCCAACGAGGCCATCAAGCCCTTCCGCCTGGAGGAATCCTATACGGATAAGGAATGCTCCCAGTGGATCTATCTGATCGAGGAGCTTATTAAGGGCGGGTACTTCAACGAGGATATTCAGTCCCTGGATCTGTATCAGGGCCAGCAGCTGCTGGAGACCTCTAACTGCGCCATGACCTTCCAGTGCGGCCCCTACACCGCCAGCATTGCGGAGAAGATGGGCGAGGATGTTATCGGCTTTATGCAGGCGCCGGTATACGGCAGCGGTGAGCTGGCCAAGTCCGTGTGCGTGGGCCAGCAGGTATTTGTGATGCCCAAGAGCGCCAAGCACAAGGATCAGGCAGCGGACTTCCTGCTGTTCCTGGCCAAGAAGGAAAACCTCAGCCGCATGTATGAGCTGACGAACGCGTGGATGCCCACGGTGGATTTCGATGCGTCCTCCCTGGACAATGAGATCTGCAAAAATGTTGCTACCTGGATGCAGGAGCAGCGCCTGTATGACTATCAGTACACCTATCCCATCGGCTGGGAGAACGAGAGCCTGTGCCCCGTGATGCAGAAGATGTTCACGGAGGGACTGAGCGCCGCAGATGCAGTCAACGAGCTGCAGGACGGCATCAACAAATGGGCGGAGCAAAACGCCAATGTGCTGGAGGCCTATAAGATCTGGGTCGTCAAATAACGGCACTGCATCAAAACGGCCCGGAGGGGCATTTGCCCCTCCGGGTATTTCTGAAGGACACGGGAGTCGGAGGTATTTATGCGAAAAAGAATGGAGAAAACTGCGCCATATTTGTATATTCTCCCGATGATTCTTGTTGTCGGGATTGTAATAATTTACCCGATCATCGAGCTGTTTATCGGGAGCCTTACTTCTACGAGCTATGACGGAAAAACCATCTTTGTGGGCCTCAGCAATTTTAAGCTGGTGGTGGCCGACCCGCTGTTCAAAACAGCGATCATCAACAATCTCAAGCTGTTTCTGATGGTTCCGGTGCTGACGCTTGTCTCACTGGTGCTGGCCACGCTGCTGTCAAACCGGATACGCGGCTGGCAGTTCTACCGGGCCATTGTTTTTATCCCTTACATTCTATCCATCACCGCCGTGGGCATTATTTTCAGCTATATCATGCAGTATAACGGCATTTTCAACACGGTTTTGCGGGCCATGGGGCTGGATGCATGGGCTCTGGATTGGCTGGGCAGCCCCAAATATGCCATGGGCGCTGTGGCATTTGTGATCTTCTGGAAGCAGGTGGGCTTTGGCGTAATATTGTTCCTGGCGCGGATCCAATCCATTGATTCGACCCTTTATGAAGCGGCTGCCCTGGATGGTGCGTCGGGATTGCAGCAGTTTATATACGTCACGATCCCGCAGACGGTTGCTATCATTGAGTTCTACGTTGTGATAACCTTGATCGAAATGCTCAGCTGGGTCTTTAACTACGTCTATGTTATGACGGCAGGAGGACCTGCGAGCTCTACATATGTGCTGGAATTCCTGATCTACAAGAAGGCATTCGGCGGCGGAAACTACAATATCGCCCAGGCGGTCAGCGTAACGGTGCTGCTGTTTGCCGTAATCATTATTATCTTCCGCCAGATACTGGCCGCGAAAGGAGATGGGACGGATGAATAAGAAATCGATAGCGCGCAATTCGCTGGCGCAGATCATTATGATCCTTACATCCGTGATGATTATTTTCCCGCTGTATTTCATGACCATCAACTCCTTTAAGACCCGGGAGCAGTATCTGGTCGACCCTGTGGGGCTGCCAAACCCGTTTACCCTGCAGAACTATGTGGACGCCTTCGCCGGAAAGGATTTTCTGCTTTGGTTTGCCAATAGCCTCATCCTTTCCCTGGGTGCTGTTGCACTGACGATGATTGTCGGCCTCTTTGCCGGGTACGCCTTTGCCAAGATGAAGTTTAGGGGGCGTGATGCACTGTTCAGCCTGATTATCCCGCTGATGTCCGTGCCGCCGGTGGCAATGCTCATTCCGCTGTTTCGCACGGTGGTCAAGCTGGGCATGGTCAACACCCTGGGGTCCGTAATATTCATCTACTGTGGCCTGTGCCTGCCGATGACCGTGTACATGATCCGCAATTTTCTTCTGTCGGTGCCGGATGCCATCCTGGAGGCGGCGCGTATTGACGGCTGCAGCCGCTTCCGGTCGCTGTTCAGCATCGTACTGCCCCTTTCCGTGCCGGCGATCATTACCTCGGGGCTTGTGAACCTGGTTTGGGCATGGAATGAGCTGATGGTGGCGCTGGTATTTCTCCAAAAGGAGCATCTGCGCACACTCATCGTGGGCACGACGATATTCAAGAGCCGCTACAGCCTGAATGTTCCCGTGATTATGGCGGGATTAGTGGTAGTGACACTCCCGATGATTATCGTATATATTTTCGGGCAGAAGAAGCTGGTGCAGGGACTCATGTCCGGCGCCGTCAAGGAGTGACCGGCGGGAGACATATGCCGGGAGAGGAGTTATCATGCACAAAGAAGAATTGAAGCAGCTTTCGGAATATTACCTCCGCCATATACTGGACGATGTCATGCCGTTTTGGGATGCGCGCTGTGTGGACGAGGAGTGCGGCGGCTTTTTTACCTGCTTTGACCGGCAGGGCAAGCTGACGGATGACAACAAGTATATCTGGTTCCAGGGGCGGCAGACCTATACATATGCGCTGCTGTACAACCATATTGAGAAACGACGGGATTGGCTCGACAAGGCACGCCACGGCTTCCGCTTCCTGGCAGACAAGGCCTACGCAGGCGGTGGACGCTGGAATTACAAGCTGGATCGGCAAGGCCATGTGCTGGTGGGGACGACGTCCGTGTTTGCGGATATGCATGTGCTGCAGGCCTTGGGGGAATACAACACGGCCCTGGGCGGACAGGACGCCGAGGCAATGGCGATTATGCGTGCTACATATGATACCCTGGAGCGGAATTTTGCCGACAGATATTTCAAGGATATCTATGAGAACACCTGGCAGGAAAACCACATCTGGCACGATATGTACATGACGGCGCTGAGCGCGATCATGACATGCATCCCGGTGCTGGGGGAGGAGTATACGCGGCCCTTTATTGACGAGTGCCTGGATAAGATATGCAACTGGTTTGCAAGGGACGACTACCGGGCCATATTTGAGACCGTGTCGTGGGATAACAAGCTCTTCCTGGAGGAGCCGGCGGACCGATTCACAAACCCCGGCCATTCCTCTGAGGCGGTATGGTTCATTTTGGAGTATGCGCGCAGCAGCGGCCGGGAGAACCTGCTGCATCGCGCGGTGGAATTTGAGGATTGGGTGTATGAACGAGGGTATGACAAGGTGTACGGCGGCCTGAATTCCTACCTGGATGTGAACGGAACGGAGCCTGTGGCCGTGGATTGGTTTTTGGCCACAAACTCCCTCTGGGATGACAAGGTGTGGTGGGCAAATGCGGAGCAGCTGTGCGCCCTGGCTATGACCTATGAGGCGGGGAAAAACGAGCTGTATTGGGAGCGATTCCTGCGCCACCATCAGTATTGCCGCAGCAATTTCTTTGACCCGGAATATGGCGAGTGGTTCGAGCGGCTGAACGCAGACGGATCGGTCAAGGTGGATGCCAAGGGGACAGAGTGGAAATGCGCATTTCATCTTGTGCGTGCGCTGGTGTACACCCTGGAGGCTCTGCGGCGCATGGAGGCTGCACAGGACGAGTGAGCCCAGTGGCCGGAGAAACCGGAAAATGAAGAATATGCCTATATAAGGCAGGAACGTTCATAATAAAGCCGCAGCGGACCATTTATGGCCCGCTGCGGCTTTGAATAATTATCCGGGGGATTAATTTTGCGATCAGGCAGGGAGCTTGACCAGCATCAGCAGCGTTCCGGCGACAATCAGCCCAAGGCCCAGAGCTGCCTTTTTGGACAGGCGCTCCTTGAACACCAGGGCCGAAAAGCCGATGGACACCAGAATGCTCAGCTTGTCAATGGGCACCACCACGCTGACGAGCCCATCCTGCAGGGCCTTATAGTAGCACAGCCAGGAGCCGCCGGTGGCCAGGCCCGAGAGAATGAGAAAGACCAGCTCCTTTTTGGGAACGGAGCGCAGGGTGTGCTGCTTCCCCTTGACGAATACAATCAGCCACGCCATAACCAGTACCACGCCGGTGCGGATGGCTGTGGCGGCGTCTGAATCCGTTTTCCGGATGCCGCACTTGGCAAGGATCGCCGTCAGCCCGGCGAACAGTGCGGAAGCTGCTTCCATATTTTAACGCTGAATGTCGGATCCGTCTACCCCAAAAGAAGCTTTTTGGCGGTGCGCTGCCGGGTAACCTGGGGTTGAGAGGAGAGAAGATCTGTGGTAAAATCGAGAAAAACAAGGTGTGTGGAGGGACAGATATGGAGCCAAGAATACTATTGGAGACGCTGGCTGTAGCGGAGCGGCTGAAGGACACCACCCGGCACTGCTACACCCGGAAGGGCCGGCACGAGAGCGTGGCAGAGCACTGCTGGATGATGACGCTGATGGCCTACTTCGTGCGGGATGAGTTTCCGGAGGCGGACATGGATAAGGTGATCCGGATGTGCCTGATACACGACCTGGGAGAGGCATTCACCGGGGATATCCCATCCTTTGACAAGACGGCGGAGAACGAGAAAACTGAGGAGAGACTCCTGCGGGATTGGGTGGACACGCTGCCGGAATTCTACCGGGAGGAAATGACGTCTCTGTATGGCGAGATGGAAAAGCGGGAGACCCTGGAGGCTAAAATCTACAAGGCCATAGATAACCTGGAGGCAGTGATCCAGCACAACATCTCGGACTTGGCTACATGGATCCCCAAGGAGTACGAGCTGAATAAGACCTACGGCGACGACAAGGTGGCCTTCTCCGAATATCTCAGGGACCTGCGGGCGGAAGTCCGCAGGGACACGGAGAGGAAGCTGGGGGAGCGATGACAGGTGAAAAAAGGAAACGCGCTTACGAACGTAAGCGCGTTTTTTGGCGCAGTGGGAGGGATTCGAACCCTCGTGCCGCTTTTGACGACAACACGATTTCCAGTCGTGCTCGTTATGACCTCTTCGATACCACTGCGTATTCTCTTTTTACTGCGAACAGCAAAATTTATTATACCAAATTTTTGGCGCTTGTCAACACATATTTCCCAAAATCTGAAAGAATTTATGAGCAGGATGTTCCGGAAAACACCCTGCCCATAAATTTCCTTTAATCCAGCTTCTTCGCCACGGTCACCATCACCGTGTCCAGAGCGTTACCCATCCGCTGCATGGCCTGGCCCACAGCGGTTTTCCGGCACTTGGGACGGGGACAGACGATCATCTCTGCGGTGACACCCACCATAATTCCGGCGGCCATGCCCCAGAGAAACGGACTCTTACACATTTGCAATTCACTCCTTTGTCCACGCGGATAGTATCTCCCATTTGCCCGGAAAAAACCGTCAGGGCGGTTGCCAAATTTCGCCGCGTGGCGTATAATATCCATAAAAAAATCGGACAGATAAGAAAAGGAGCTTTTTATGTCTGCTGAACGTCTGCAGGCGGCCATCCGCCGCACAAAGACGCCGGTGGCCCTGGTGTTGGATCCCCGGGAGGACCGGCTGGAGAAAAAATATTTGAAGAATTTTACCGATCTGTACGGGGATTGCCCCATGGCCCATGCCGAGGCCCTGCGCTACCATGGCAGCCAATCCATCTCTCAGGCGGCGGGGAAGCTGCCGGCGGTGATGCTGCGGGCGGAGCCGTATCTCCGACAGGGCTTCATGGGGATGGATGTGCTCTCAAACCTGGTGAACATGGCCAAAAATCAGGGGCTATACACCATTGTGGACGCCCGGTGCGCCGGGACGGAGCCGTGGCTCCAGGGGGGCGTGAACGCCGACGCCGTGACCATCCTGCCCTATGGCGGGGCGGAGAGCTGCCGGGTAGCGGAGGACAAGCTGGTCATCGCCGTGCTGCGCACCAGGGAGGCCGGGGTGGCCTCCGTGCAGAATCTTATGGCCGGGGACCGGCAGGTGTTTCAGGCGGCCGGGGAGCAGATGGCCCGCTTCGGCGCTGCCTGCATGGTAGAAACGGGATTTAGCCTGGACATCAAGGACCTGCGCAGGCGGCTGAAGGACGCCTTTCTGATCCTGGCCTGCTGCGATGGAGACAACGCCTATCCCGCCTTTGACGAATATGGCCGCGGCGCCCTGGTGGCGGACGGAGAGCTGCAGTATGCAGAGGATCTGTCCGCGGCCATAGACGCGGCGGTGGCCGACATGAAGAAAATCATTCAAGTACTGTAAGGAGAACGCCATGACCCGCATTTATTTAGTCAGACACGCCGAGGCAGAGGGGAATCTCTACCGCATTGCCCACGGCCATTATAACGGACTCATTACCGCCCGGGGGTATAAGCAGATCGCAGCCCTGCAGCAGCGGTTTGAGCACATACATATCGACGCCGTATACAGCAGTGACCTGTTCCGCACCCGCACCACGGCCAGGGCCGTATATCTGCCCAAGGGCCTGCCCCTGCACACCGACCCGAACCTGCGGGAGGTGAATATGGGCGTGTGGGAAGGCCACACCTGGCAGCAGCTGCGCATGGAGGACGAGGAGCGCATTGTGGACTTTAACCGCCATCTGGACCGCTGGCAGGTGCCCGGCGGCGAGACGGCTCAGCAGGTGCTGGATCGGTTTATCCCGGCGCTGACGAAGATCGCCCTGGAAAACGACGGCAAAACCGTGGCGGTATTCAGCCATGGGGCGGCGCTGCGGATGGTGCTGGGTACTTTGGAGGGCAGGCCCCTCAGCGAGCTGGGCAGCACGCCCCATGGGGACAACACGGCTATCTCTTTGGTAGAGTATGACGAGGATGGCTTTACCGTGCTGTACCGGGATGACAACCACCATTTGATCGATGCGAACCTGTCCACCTTTGCCAAGCAGAGATGGTGGAAGGATGAGCGGATGCTGGAGAGCGATATGTATTATCTGCCCATGACCGATGCCCAGCGGAAGGAGCTGGGCATCGGCCCGGAGGGAGAGACCATTGCCGTGCTGCATGGGGGTGAGCTGGTCGGCGGCGTACAGCTGCTGCCCCAGAAGGAGCCCAGGGTGGGCTGGATTGGCTGGTACGGTCTGCTCCCCACCTGGCGGGGCCTGAACCGGGGCATCGGCCCCCTGGGACAGGCGGTGCAGTATTACCGGGAAAAGGGCGCACAGCATATCCGCCTGCACTGCCAGGACGCGGAGACGGAGAGCTTCTTCCGCCATTACGGATTTGAGAAAACCCCCCAGGGCGACATGGATCTCTACATAGGATACGGAGAAAAGGCATGAGAGGAACGGAATTCCTTCCGGTGAGCCGGGAGGAGATGCGGGCTCGGGACTGGTACTACTATGATTTCCTGGTGGTGATGGCTGATGCCTACATCGACCACCCCAGCTTCGGCAGCACGCTTATCGCCCGGCTTTTGGAGGCAGAGGGCTATCGGGTGGCAGTGCTTGCCCAGCCGGATTGGCACGACTACACGGCCTTTGCCGAAATGGGAAAGCCCCGGTTTGGCGTGTTCATCGGAGGGGGAAACCTGGACAGTATGGTGGCCCACTACACCGTGGCGAAGCGGCGGCGGGACAAGGATCTCTACTCCCCGGGGGGTAAGATGGGGTATCGCCCCGACCGGGCTACCATTGTGTATGCCAACCGGGCCCGGGAGGCCTTCGGAAGCGGCACACCCATTATCATCGGCGGGCTGGAGGCGTCGCTGCGGCGCTTTGCCCACTACGACTATTGGGACGATAAGGTGCGCCGGCCCATTCTCTTTGATGCACCGGCGGACCTGCTGGTGTACGGCATGGGGGAGACGGCCACGAGAGAAATCGCCCGACGGCTTTCCCGAAAGACGCCGGTGAAGGATATTACCGACGTCCGGGGCACGGCATTTTTGAGCCAAAGTCCGGAAAAGTGCATTTATCGGCCGGTGACGGCGCCCTCCTACGAGAGCGTCCGGGAGGATAAAAAACAGTATGCCATAGCCACTAAGCTGCAATACGACGAAAACGACCCCATCCGGGGCTGCGGCGTGGTGCAGCCCTGTGAGGGCCGGTTCCTCATTGTGAACCCGCCCCAGCGCCCCCTGCCCCGGGAGGAGCTGGACAGGCTCTACGACCTGCCCTTTGTGCGGGAGGTGCATCCCATGTACAAAGAGCCCGTACCGGCTATTGAGGAGGTGCGCTTTTCCATTGCCCACAACCGGGGGTGCTTCGGCGGGTGCAATTTCTGCGCGCTGACCTTTCACCAGGGGCGGATGGTCACCTCCCGGAGCATTGAATCCGTCCTGCGGGAGGCGGAAATACTCACCAAGGACCCGCAGTTTAAGGGATACATCCACGATGTGGGCGGGCCTACGGCCAACTTCCGCCACACCTCCTGCCCGGGACAGAAAAAGCACGGCTGCTGCAAAAATCGCAGCTGCCTGGCCCCGGAGCCGTGCAAAAATCTGGATGCAGACCACACGGAATACACGGAGCTTTTGCGGCGCCTGCGCAGGCTGCCGGGGGTAAAAAAGGTGTTCGTCCGCAGCGGCATCCGCTATGACTACATGCTGCTGGACAAGAAGGGAGACTTTTTCCGGGAGCTGGTGGACTACCACATCAGCGGCCAGCTGAAGGTGGCTCCGGAGCACTGCGTGTCCTCGGTGCTGGACTACATGGGAAAGCCCCATTTTGATGTATTCGAGAAGTTCTGGCGCAGGTATCAGAAGCTCAATGAGGCGGATCACAAGGAGCAGTACCTGGTGCCGTACCTCATGTCGTCTCACCCGGGCTGCACCCTCCGGGACAGCGTGCGCCTGGCGGAGTTCCTGCATAAAACCGGGCATCTGCCGGAGCAGGTGCAGGACTTTTACCCCACGCCGGGGACCATCTCCACCTGCATGTACTACACAGGCATCGATCCCCGGGACATGACGGAGGTGTATGTGGCCCGGAGTCCTCACGAGAAGGCCCTGCAGCGGGCGCTGCTGCAGTGGGGACGCAAGGATCTGCGGCCCCTGGTCATAGAGGCCCTGGAGAAGGCGGAGCGGACGGATTTGATCGGGTATGAGGAAAAGTGCCTGATTCGCCCCCAGAAGGGGGAGAAATACTTTGGCAAGAAGCCGGAGGAGCCGACAAGGCCTGACCGGCGGGAAAAGCCCCGGGGCGGCAACTTCCGCCACAAGCGGCCAGAGAATCCGGGCCAAAAGGGGAAAATGCCCCAGCGGAAGAAGGAGGCCTTCGCCAAGCGAAGAAAAGGGAAATGAGCAAAGCCCGGCGATTTTCAAGAGCGGCGGCCGGGCGGGGATATTACTGCCCCATAATTAAGTAAAAATTTTGATGAAGCAATCCTCGGCATGACCGAACAGCGGTCATGCCGAGGATTGCTTCTTTTTTGCTGTGTATTTGGGCCCATGCGGCTGCGCCATGGTCAGCCGCTATATCACATAGTCATACCCGCCGGGGTCACTGTGAGTCAGATCCGCCAGGGTGATATTCTCAAAGTATTCCGTAATAAGCTTATCCAGGCCCCGCCACATGGGAAGCGTGCGGCATTCGGCGGAGTGAGGGCAAGCATCCGCGCCGGGATCCAAGCAGGAAACAGGGGCGATAGAATCCTCCGTAACGCGCAGGATGCTCTCCACCGTGTACTGCTCGGGCGCCTTTGCCAGCTGATAGCCGCCGCCCTTTCCCCGCACGCCGGTCAGCAGCTTTGCTTTTACCAGGAGCTTTATAATGTTCTCCAGATATTTTTCAGATATTTCCTGCCGCTGGGCAATGACCTTCAGCGGGATAAAACCGTCTGCCTGATGCTCGGCCAGGTCGATCATGACCCGGAGCGCGTACCGGCCTTTGGTTGAAATCAGCATTTCTGCGCCCTCCTTTTAAGAACAAGCCTATTTTACAGCGGGAAAGTGGGTAAATCAATAAAAAATTGAAAAGCCTATTGACAAATGGGGGAGGCGGCACTATAATCCATATAAACCCACAGGAAAGGTTGGTTATTAAATGAGCTTTATATGGAGATACCGATGTTGCCGCTGTCAGTGAGCAGGCATATAGATAACCGGGAGCAGAATACTAAATAAAACAATAACTACTTAGGAGGAAAATACGATGAGTAAGGTATATACATCCGCCGATCAGCTGGTCGGCAAGACCCCGCTGCTGGAGCTGGTTCACATTGAGAAGGCCGAGGGGCTGGAGGCCAAGGTCCTGGGCAAGCTGGAGTATTTCAACCCCGCCGGCAGCGTGAAGGACCGTATCGCCAAGGCTATGATCGACGATGCGGAGCAAAAGGGGCTGCTGAAGGACGGCTCCGTCATTATTGAGCCCACCTCCGGCAATACAGGCATCGGCCTGGCTTCTGTGGCAGCCGCCCGTGGCTATCGTATCATCATTGTCATGCCCGAGACCATGAGCGTGGAGCGCCGCCAGCTGATGAAGGCCTACGGTGCGGAGCTGGTGCTCACCGAGGGTGCCAAGGGCATGAAGGGCGCTATTGCCAAGGCAGATGAGCTGGCCAAGGAAATTCCGGGCAGCTTTATTCCCGGGCAGTTTGTGAATCCCGCCAATCCCGCTGTCCACAAGGCCACCACAGGCCCCGAAATTTGGGAGGATACCGACGGCAAGGTGGACATCTTTGTGGCAGGTGTGGGCACCGGCGGTACGGTTACCGGTGTTGGCGAATACCTCAAGAGCCAAAATCCCTATGTAAAGGTGGTGGCCGTGGAGCCTGCGTCCTCTCCGGTGCTGAGTAAGGGTGTGGCTGGCAGCCATAAGATCCAGGGTATCGGCGCAGGGTTTGTTCCTGATGTGCTGGACACCAAGGTCTATGATGAGATCATTCCTGTGGAAAACGAGGATGCCTTTGCCACCGGCAAACTGATTGGCAAGAAGGAGGGCGTTCTGGTAGGCATTTCCTCCGGCGCAGCCATATGGGCCGCCATCCAGCTGGCAAAGCGGCCGGAGAACAAGGGCAAGACCATTGTGGCCCTGCTGCCGGATACCGGCGACCGTTATCTATCCACCCCGCTGTTCGCAGATTGAGGGAAATTCAAAGGGAGGCTGAGCAGCCCCTCCGGCATGAGCCGGAGGGGCTGCTTTTTGCTTAGGAAACAGGGATCAGGAATGGGGACAAACGGATTTCCCGGCTTGCTTGTTTTCTGAAAATGCCGCCGCTTGGGAAGCAAAAAAGCACCTGCTTTCAGTATCAAAAACAGGTGCTTGGAGAGTTGCTCGGCTTTGGAAGCGGAGCGTTACCATTTTCTCTTTTTAATCCTTCCGCCAATCAGGATAACGGAAAACAACGAAAAAAACATTGTCCCAAATCAGGCTCTTTTGACGGTATTATAGCAGAAATTTATGAAATTTTCTACTGCTGGCTATCTGTCCCGCCTTTTTCGCAGCTTTTCGCAAGTCGCTCTTGAAAGGAGCATGATTCTATAGTATACTAATCATAAACGAACGGTCGGTTTGCCTTGGAGGCGTGATCTATATGAAAACAGCAGAGCAACCGCACAACCAAAGAAAATGGAGGTTTTAAAGCAGGGGGTCGCCCTGTATGCGGATAAGTACAAGGAAAACCAAGCATAAGTCGGTCGGCCGCCGCCTGTTCACGGCGTGGGCGTCGGTGCAAAACTCCGCCGTAATAATTCCGAACGGAGGGAAGAAGATGAGAACAGAAAGGAAACTACTCACAGGCACACTTTTGGCACTTTGCGGGGCTCTTTTGGCGCTTTGCATCGTGCTTGCCGCAGGATGGAGCAAGGCGGCAAAAACCGACGCCGCACTGCCGGAGGTGCGGAATAGCGGCACGGCGATCCAGTGGAAGTACAGTGACGAAACCGATTGGCACGACCTGGTGGCGCTTACCGAGCTGCGGGGTGCTGCCGGAGAAGCCGGCAAGGATGGAGCCAACGGCGAGAATGGCACCGACGGTAAGAACGGAATAAACGGTACAAACGGAAAAGACGGCATTAACGGCATTGATGGAAAAGACGGAGTCAATGGGAAAAACGGCAAGGATGGAATTGACGGCGCCGACGGTAAAGACGGCAAGGACGGCATGAGTGCCAAAAACATAGAGGTACAACGAACAACAGAATACATACAGTGGCGTTACGAGGGCGACGAGTGGCAGAACCTTGTTGCAATCGCTGACATCACAGGCCCCGCCGGACAGAACGGTAAGGACGGCTCTGACGGAAAAACGCCGGAGTTTCGCATGAACGAAAGCACCCTGCAGTGGCGCTATGTCGGCGACGAAGTATGGCTGAACCTGTACGACCTTACCGCATTAAAAGGTGCGGATGGCAGAGACGGCACTGACGGTAAGGATGGAACAAACGGCATAAACGGGCAAGACGGTAGGGACGGTGCGGACGGCAACACCCCCTTCATCGGTGAGAACGGCAACTGGTGGATCGGAGAAACCGACACCGGCGTGAAGGCGGCCGGAACAGACGGCACTGACGGTGAAAAGGGGGACAAGGGCGACAAAGGTGACCCCGGCGAAAAAGGCGACAAGGGCGATAAGGGAGATAAAGGCGACAAGGGAGATGCCGGTCAGAACGGCAGCTGCGCCGGCTGGTTCTATGGTACGCTTTGGACAAAAGGCGATCTTTACAAAGAGGACGGCGCCGAACGGCCCGTTGGGATAAAAGTTTATAAAGAAGCCGAAAGCGGCGGATTTGTTTCTACATACATGGATGAGATATATCTGAAAAAAGGTCACACATACAGCGTAACCATAAGCGCATCTATGGAACTGCAATCTCACGAAGACAGAAGTGGTAATTATTCTGTTCAAATGACGGACAATTATGATGACGGCTTTTGCAGAGAAGCTACGCGCATAAAGAGAGACGGCGTAAAGCTGCCTTATTCAAGGGATCAGCACCATTTCAGTTTCAGCCGGATATATATAGCATCGGACGAAGATATTCCCCTGCGATTTAAAATTGAACAGTCGAGCTACAAAACTACGCTTCTCGGCTTCAACGGCACCATTACAATAACCGCTCTTGACTGAGCCGACATACACGAAAACGGAGGTAATAGAATATGAAAAAACGAATACTCAGCATCCTGCTCACCCTGTGTATGGTGCTATGCCTTGTGCCGATAACGGTTTTTGCCGCAGGCGGTGCAAAAGCCATTCTGCCCGGTACGAGCGCCCAAAGCATATTAAAGATCGACAAAAGCAGGCTGTCCTTTGCGGGGCATGAATGGTGGGTGATCGGCCAAAAGACCGACAAAAGCAATAATGCGCCCATCATTACCCTGCTTGCGGTAAACAATGATTTCGGAGATGTCCCGTTCCGCACGGGGAGCGCCGTGCCGTTTGAAAATGCAAGTCGCTACAGCGAGGACAACGGTTATTATGCCAACAACCCGTCCGATATGTCGCAATGGAGAAAGCCCAATGAGTATGCGGGAAGCACCTTGCAGCAGAAAATGGTTTCCTTGGCCGAGGCGATCCCCGAAAAGGAGCAGGCGGTCATCCGCCCCAAGGACATCACCGAGGGAATCACCGGGCAGGAGGTCAAAGCGCAGAAGCTCTGGGCCTTGTCGCAAGAGGATAGTATTTATTTGTACAGAAATTCGTGCAAGTACGCTGCAAAGTGGTGGACGCGTTCTTCCAATGAGGTTTACGGCTACGGATCGTGGACGATTCATCCCGATGGCAGAAGCGGCAGCGCCCTCAACGTGGACTACGATGCTGCCGTGCGGCCTGCCATGGAGCTGGATCTGTCCTCCGTTCTCTTTATATCTGCTGCCGAGCACGGAAAAGTTGCAGATTTAACGACCCCGATCGCCGAATACGCCGGAGATGAATGGAAGCTGACCTTGCATGACAGCGACCGCGACGATTTTACGGCAAAGACGGTGCTGGTCAACGGTAGTGTGCTGGAGGTCGAATACAAGAACGCAAAAGTGGGCGATAATGAATATATATCTGCCGTTATTAAGGATGCGGACGGGAGCATTTCCCGCTATACACGCGTTGTGCAGCTGGACGGCACGACAAACGGTACACGCGGCAGGGCAGCGATTGACCTGACCGGCATAGACATGACCGGCAAGACGCTCTGCGTGTTCAACGAGCAGTTTAACGGCGATCATAAGACCGACTATGCCGGCGCACTTCGGGAAGTGAAGCTGACGGACGAGATCGACGAGCAGTTCACCCTCGCCCCCGGTGGCAGATACTATTTCGACCTTTCGGCGATGAACATTCCCGGCAGGGTAAACAGCGATCTGCCGGACAGCACACTTCACTATGTGCCTTTTACCTATGCCGGCACGGTGAATGCATATTCATTGAAGAATGAAGCCGACAACGATACCACTTCTTACGAACATAGCTTGTTTATTGCTGACTACGCTATGACCCATACCGTGAGTTGGAATGAACTGAATGAGAAAAGTCTGATTTTCGGCAAGGACTATGCCGCAGGCGGCGTGAACTATACGCTGCGTGCGCCATCCGTGGGTTTTCACTATGCCTACGGTCAAAATGCCGGCGGTACCCCGGGAAATAATGAGTGGGATGTGATTCTGGACAAAGCAAAACAAGGTAACAATGACAATACAAATGGCTATGTCAAAAACTGGCAGGATATATATTCCTGGGGGCAAGATAAAAGCAGCGCTACCCCGTCATCCGATCGTTCGCTCCGTGGATACCGATCTTCTCGCTACTGGTACATTGAATCTGCAACGCGCGCGGACGCAACCCTCGGTTTCCGCCCCGCGCTTGAGCTGCCGACAGATCTCGCCGCCGACAATCTGAAGGTTGTTGAGTTGCGGACGGTTAAATTTATGCCCGGCGAACAGCAGAACTGGATCAACATTATCGTGAAAAACGGCGAGAGCTTCACTGCGCCCTCTGCCGAGGGACTGCCCCGCCCGGACGGCATTTCGGCAGATGCACAGCTGTGGTGGGTAGACGAAAATTCAAACTTCTACAAGCCCGGCGATACCGTTTCCGCAGATGTTTCGGCACTTACCGCTTTATGGGGCGGCTTCGGTCTGTTTTTGGATCGCGGCGACGGTGCGGTGGAGGTTACGCCGGACAATTATACCGATATTTTCGGCGACGGAACTGCCTCCTTTGTTCTGCCTAAGGGCAGAAGGCTTACTGAACTTGGGGAATCAGCGAATCTGACAGGTAAGGATATTTTGGAAATTTTTTCGACCGGCAAGATTGAAAAGTACGGCAGTGTCTTCCCGAATCTGAAGCTCAAGAATGCCGACCTGACCTCTGTGCGCCTGAGCGAAAAGTATATCGGACGTGAAAACCTGCTCTTTATCACGCTGGACGGAAAGAATACCGTCGGAAGCCTGAACGGAATTAGCATGAGCAGGAACACCCTTTCCGTTCTCGGCAACGGCTCGCTGACGCTGAACAGCGCACTGACGCTCAGCCAATACACCCAATACGGCGGCGGCAGCGTCACCATGACGGACGGGCTCACGGCGTACTATCTTACCGTAGACAGCGGCTCGCTTACCGTAACGGGCGATCCGCAGGCCATTACGCTGGCGAATCAAGCTCTCGGCGATCTGCAAATGGGCGACGGTGTGCGGCTGTTCCTTGGCTCTTCGGCGCAGGATGCCGCAGAGGCTGCCGTGCCACAGCTTTCCGCTGAAATGCAAGAACTGTATCAGCGCTATCTGGCGGATGACAACACGCTGACAAATGAAGAGTTTGCCGCGCTGAACAACGCACTCAGAGAGCGGTTCAACGCTATCTTCCGGCAGCTTTCCGACAAGACCTATGTGCGTATCACGGGCGCTTGGGATGTGACCTATCAGCCCGGCACAAACGGCTCGGGCAATGCGGTCACAGATATTAAGTTCTATAACGATGCTCTCACGCTGCGAGGCGCTTTGTTCACTCGCACGGGGTACACGCAAGTAGGCTGGGTGACCGTTGACGGCGGCGAAAAGGTGTACGGCTTTGATGATATTTATACCAAAAACGGGGCGCTGACACTCTATCCCGTTTGGAACACGAATCAATACACAATTACCTTTGATACTGCAGGCGGCAGCGAAATCGCACCCATTACGCAGGACTACGGCACGGTAATTACCGCACCTGAAGCCCCGACAAGAGAAGGATATACCTTTATCGGCTGGGATATGGAAATTCCCACGACCATGCCTGCCGAGAATATAACGCTTAAAGCACGGTGGAAAGACACCGAAAAGCCCACGGGCGAAATTAAAATCAGCGAGAACAGTTGGAAAGCGTTCCTCAACAGCATCACCTTCGGTCTGTTCTTTAAGGACACGCAAACGGTGACGATAAACGCCGCCGATAACAGCGGTGAGACGGTAACGGTTGAATATCTGCTGTCAGATAAGGAATTGACAAAAGCGGAGCTTGACGGCATGACCTTCACAGCGTACACCGCACCGTTCGGCATTGACTCCGATAACGAATACATTATCTATGTCAGACTGACCGATAATGCAGGCAATACGGACTACATCTGCTCGGACGGCATTGTGCTTGACGGCACAAGCCCGGGTATCACCGGCATTGAGGACGGCAAAATCTATTGCGAGGCACAGACGGTCACCGTTGACGAAAAGTATGTGAACACCATCACCGTGAACGGCACAGAGGTCACGCTTGACGAAAAAAACAGCTTTACCCTCTCTCCGGCGGACGGCGAGCAGAAGATCGTTGTCACCGACAAGGCGGGCAACACCGCCGAAATGACCGTTACGGTCAATGACGGACACACCTTCGGTGAATGGGCATCGAACGGCGACGGCACGCATACCCATAAATGCACGGTGGACGGCTGCAACGGGCTTGAAACAAAGGATTGCTCCGGCGGCAAGGCAACCTGCGCCGAAAAAGCGGTATGCGAGGTTTGCGGCAAAGCCTA
>ULRK01056794.1_pt1 | contig 22019 bp, 16 predicted proteins | sample 1955341 | NCBI WGS metagenome assembly ULRK01 (sample SAMEA4835680, study PRJEB28245) | human gut metagenome | biome: gut microbiome; material: fecal sample | place: Denmark | collected 2008
ATGGGCGCCATCAAGCGCGAGATGAACAACGGCAGATGGACGGCCATCGCCATTGGTTACATGTGTGCTCTGGCTTACTGCTCTGCTTTGGTCGTGTACCAGCTGGGCGGCATCATCACTGGTGAGGTCGGCTTCAACTTCTTCACCATCGTGGCTGCTGTGGTTCTGGTTGGCTTCATCTACCTGCTGGTCCGTCCCAACAAGTATGTTGGTGACAACGAGGTCAAAATCGACATCTCCAAGATCTAAAAGAACGCTTTGCACGGAAAGGGTGTGTTTTGTATGATGGAATTTCTCGCCGCGAACTTTAATTTGCCGACAATCATCGTGGGTGCTATCGTGTTTGGCGGTGTGGGCTGGATCACATGGCACTCCCACAAGCATGGCGGCGGCTGTGGCGGCTGCGGAGAAGGCGGCTGCAATGGTGATTGCGGCGGCTGCAGCGGCTGTCACTGATCGGTAAAAACCGCAAGGGGCGCGGGCTGGAACTTTCGGCTCGCGCCCTTTTTTTAGAAGAAAAAAGTTAGCCTTGAGTAACATCAAAACGAAAGAGAGTGATCGGGATGGAACTTACGTCGGCGCATCTGCGCTATCTGCTGGCGATCTACGAAGTCTCACAGACCCATCTGGATATCAGCTCCCGCAGCATTGCCGAAAAGCTTGGCGTGACCAAGCCCTCGGTGGTGCGTATCATGAATCTGCTCATGGAGCGCGGCATGATCGTAAAGGAGCACTACGGCAAGATCTATATGACAGACCGGGGCATCTGGGTGGCAAAACAGGTGGATCGGGAGCTGAAAACGATCCTGACCCATTTCCCGCCGGTCAGTGAGCCGCTGAGCGAAGAAGAGCGCTTTACCGCTGCCCTTGCCATGACCAGTGCACTGCCGGAGCGCATCTTTACCGGCGAATATGAGCGTCTGTTTGGCAGTGATGCAGAAAAAGCAGAAACGGAGAAAGCCCAGTGATCAATAAAAAATTGCTGTCCTTTGACCGCGGTGCGCTGCGGTATGTGGGAGCCAATGTGGCTTTCCAATGGCTGGGGATGCTGTGCAACGTGATCTTTGTGCGGGCCGTGCTGGGTGTGAGCCTGAACCTTTACCAGAGCGGTAAAATGGGCGTGGAGGGCGTACTGGTGTGCACCCTTTCGGCCCTCAGCTCCTTTGGCCCGGTGGTGGCGCTGGCAAACCTTGGTGCCAGCCTGGCGCAGGTGTTCGCCAGCGCATCGGTGTGGCGCGTGCCTTCCTGCATGATGCACCCTTCCTGCTGCTGGACGAGCCTACCTCCAATCTGGACAGCCTGAATGAGGGTGTGATCCTCAAGGCTGTGCGGGCAGAGTGCAAAGACAAAACGGTGCTGTTGGTCTCCCACCGCAAGTCCACCATGGCCGCAGCCGATGTGAGCTTCTCGGTGGAAAGTGGCCGGCTGAGCTGAAAACAGAACAGCGCAAACAAAAAAAGCCTGTCTCGCAAAAATGAGACAGGCTTTTTTGATGGAAAGCTCACTTCAGAGCATTCAAAATCTGGTTTGCAATGTACTGGTGGCCCTTAACGGTGGGGTGGCCGTCGGCAGCGGTCTGCGCACGGGGAATGTCCACATAGATCAAGCCTTCCTGTGTGGCAAGGTCTTTGGCAAAGCGGTTCAATTTGCTGAAATAGCGGTTCCATGCGGGCAGTAGCGGCACGGGGTTGGTGTAGCCCAGCAGCACGATCTTTGCGTCCGGGTTCAGTGCGCGGATACCGGCCACGATCTGCGGCAGGCTGGCGGTCACATTGGTATAGGCCTGATCGCAGATCTCATCCATGCCGCGGAACAGCAGGCGGTTGGTGGCGCGGCTCTCGTCAAAGGTAAGGGTCATACGGTTCAGCGCTTCGAGGAAGAGCCCCAGCTTCTGGAAGTTGAAATCACGCAGGGCACCGCTGACCATCAGTGCGGCAAGCTGCTCGCTCTTCCAGTTGGTGGCCTCGCCCAGACCCACGATGCAGGGCACCAGCGCGTCGTTGGAGCCGATCTGGATGGAAATGATATCGGCCTTGCGCAGATACTCCTGATATTCCGGGTAGACGTAATATGCGCCGGAAGCCTGATTCATCTTGGGCATGGCGCTGTTCTGCACCATATCCAGCATGTCAGGGCTCATCAGGCCGGGCAGGCCCAGATTGATGGCGTGCTGGCGGTCCAGCCCAAGGCCCTTGCCCACAAGGGCGGTGTAGCATTGGGAAGGGTAGCCCTCAAAGTTCGGCTGCAGATCGTAGCCGATCTGGGCGATGTTGTATTTCATATCGGCAAGGCCGACACCGGAGGTGATGCTGTCGCCCAGCGCCACATAGGTGAGCTGCTGCTCCGGTTCGCCGGCTGTCTGGGCATCGGCGGACAGGGCGGTCTCCTGCTCGGCAGGCGCTGCGGTCTGCTCCTGCTGCACCTCTGCTGCTTCGGCGGCAGGCAGCTCCGTCTGTTCGTCGGCAGCAAATGCAGGCATGGCCAGCAGCACAAGCGCTGCCGCTGCGGCCAGAAAGCTGGCAAACTTTTTGTTTTTCATTGAGATTCCTTCTTTCTGGAATGACTGCACCTGTGCGGCACAGCTGTTGTCTCTATGATAAAATGGAAAGTAAAAATTGTCAACTGACAAAATTCAAAAAATTGCGGCCATCGCTGTGTCCGTATTCTGCGGTTTCTTCCATACAAAAAAGCTCTCCCTTTCGGGAGAGCTCAGTGTCTGAAAAATTACAGAGTGAAGTTCAGGATCAGTAATCGCGGGGAGTGATCTCTTCCTCCAGCTTGCGGTAGTCCACCTTGCCAACGGGGGTCATCGGCATTTCGCTGATGAACTTGTAGCTCACCGGCTGTACGTACTCCGGCAGCTCTTCCTTGCACAGCTGGCGCAGTTCCCGCACGATCTGGCGCTTTTTCTTGTCGCCTTCCGGGTCCAGCACCACGTAGACGAAGGGCAGGCGGCCCTGCACATGGTCCTTATCAGTGCAGCCCACCACCGAGCACTGATGCACGGCCGGGTGGCGGCTGATGACGTTCTCGATCATGGACGGGAACACCTTGAAGCCATCGTGACGGATGATCATGCGCTTGATGCGGGAATCCAGATACACAAAGCCGTCCTCGTCCATGTAGCCGACATCGCCGGTGTGTGCCCAGATCTGGCCGTCTGCATGGCGGCGCAGGATCATGTCGGTCTCCTCGGGCTTATTGTAGTAGCCCTTCATGACGGTGGGGGTGCAGATGCAGATCTCGCCGCGCTCACCGATGGGCAGTTCGGTCTCGGTGCCAGGCTCAAAAATGGACACCACCGTGTTCAGCATGGGAATGCCCACGCTGCCGGGCTTGGTCACGTTGCCGGCGGCAACGGTAGCGGCAGAGGCAACCTCGGTCATGCCGTAGCCCTTGGCCAACGGATACTCCACGTTGTGCGCCTTCAGGAACTCGTTCACGGTCAGCTCAGCGCCCAGCGGCAGCGAGTCGCCGCCGGCGGCATAGTTGCGGATGAAGGAGAGATCCTTCTTCTTCTTGAGCAGCGGAGAAGCTGCCATCTGCTGGTAGTGGGCCGGAACGCCGAACATGTGCTCGGGCTTGTGCTTCCAGATCAGTGCGCCCAGCTTGTCGGGGTCCAGATTGGGGATGATAACGACGTGCAGGCCCATGACCAGCGGCATGTGCACGCCACAGGCATAGCCGTAGGCAATGAACGGAGGCATGACGTTCATCAGCTTCTGGCCGCGGCAGAACAGGTTGCTCTGGGCGATGAATTCGTGGGCCAGAGAGTTAAAGCTGTCGTCGGTCAGCATAACGCCCTTGGGCGAACCGGTGGTGCCGCCGGTGTGCACCACCACGCAGGCGTGCTGCGGGTCGTAGGGTTCGGCGTTCATGCTCTGATCCTTGCCCTGTGCAATAAAGTCCTTCCAGTGGATCACATTGGACTTGTAGCGGTTCTTGTCGGGGTTGGTCAGCTTGTAGCCGACGGCCAGATGCAGCGGCAGAGAGTCTGCGGGGCTGATGACCAGAACGCGCTCCACATTGGTGCGCTTTTCTGCCTTGTGGCAGCGCTCATAGGTCACATTCAGGCAGATCAGCAGGCGGGAATTCACCTCCTCGATGTACTCGTGGATACCCTCAACGCTGTAGCGTGGGTCCACCAGATTCAGCGTTGCACCGACCATATCAGCAGCGTAGAAGGCATAGATCACCTCGGGGGTCATCACACTGACAACGGTGATGATGTCGCCCTTTTTCACGCCGAGAGCACGGAAGGCGGCAGCGGTTTTCTTGATATTCACAAAGAGGTCTGCAAAGGTGAATTTGCGGCCATAATACTCCAGAGCGGTCTCGCTCAGGTGGTTTTTGTTCTGATGGCAGAGATACTCAAAGGCGCTGCACTTGGGCAGGGGCATATCGATGTATTTCTGGTCATAGTACTTCAGCCAGGGCTTCGCAGTGGACGCATAGAGCGGTTCACGCTGTTCAGTAGTCATAGAATAAAGTCCTCTTTTCTTTCTTCTTTTCATTGCTAAAAGCCGACAGCTTTTGCAAGAAAGATGAAAGCCGCCGGTCAGAACACGCTAATAACTCAAAAATCAGAATCAATGATGTAGATTCTATTGTAGTGGAGCTGCCGGAGAATGTCAAGAAATAAACTTTGAATGTTGCGTAAAAGAGCCGTAAAACAACGATTCCTCCCGAAATGTCGGGGGTTAGCGCGGCAGCCACTGCTCGGCTTCGGCGGCGCTGCACAGTACAAAATGCTCAGGCCGCAGTTCGCGCCACTGGGGGGCCTCTCTGGAGTAGTCGTGCATGGCGGGGTCGTACACCAGCAGCTTTTTCTGCCGCTCCCGGCGGGGGTCCGGCATGGGAATGGCGGAAAGCAGGCTGCGGGTATAGGGGTGGATGGCGTGGGCCGTCAACTCTTCAGCTTCGGCCAGCTCCACGATGCGGCCCTTGTGGATGACGGCGATGCGGTCGGAGATGTAGCGCATCACGGAAAGATCGTGGGCGATGAACAGGTAGGTGATGCCGCGTTCCTTCTGCAGGCGGCGCAGCAGGTTCAGCACCTGTGCACGGATGGACATATCCAGTGCGCTGATGGGTTCATCGGCAACGATGAACTCCGGCTCCACGATCAGGGCCCGGGCAATGCCGATGCGCTGGCGCTGTCCGCCGGAAAATTCGTGCGGGAAGCGGGAGGCGAATTCCGGCAGCAGACCCACGTCCAGCAGAGCCTGACGCACCTTTTCCTCCCGCTGGGCGGTGGAAAGATCAGGCCGGACGTTCTGCAGGCCCTCGCCCACGATATAGCTCACCTTGGCGCGCTCGTTCAGCGAGGACTGCGGGTCCTGAAAGATCATCTGGATCTCTTTGATGATCTGCCTGTCCAGCTGGCGGGAAATTCTGCCGTTGATCTTCTGGCCCTTATAGAGGATCTCGCCGCCGGAGGTGGGCAGGATGCGCAGGATGGCGCGGCCAATGGTAGTTTTGCCGCTGCCGCTTTCGCCTACAAGGCCGAAGGTCTCGCCCTTATAAATTTTAAAGTTGGCATCCTGCACAGCTTCATATGCTTTTTTGCCGGAGCCGTAGGTTACATTCAGGTGGTTCACTTCCACAAGAACTTCGCGTTCATTTTCCATCTTGCAGCCCCTCCTCTCGCAGCATTTTTACCGCAGCAGGCGGCTCGATCTTGGGTGCCCGGGGGTCCAGCAGCCATGTTTTGGCCTTGTGGGTGGGCGTTACCTCAAAGTAAGGCGGGCGCTTGACAAAATCGATCTTGAGTGCCTGCGGGTTGCGGGGCGCAAAAGCATCGCCGCGAATTTCCGCAAACAGGTTTGGCGGTGTGCCCACGATGTTGAACAGGTCCTCGCCCTTCACGCCCATCTGCGGCATACTGGAAAGCAGTGCCCATGTGTAGGGGTGGCGGGGATCGTAATAAATTTCGTCAGCAGTGCCGATCTCCACAATGTCGCCTGCGTACATCACAGCCACGCGGTCTGCAATGTTTGCCACAACGCCCAGATCGTGGGTGATCATGACGATGGTCAGATCGTACTTGAACCGCATTTCCTTCAAAAGCTGCAAAATCTGGGCTTGAATGGTCACGTCCAGTGCGGTGGTAGGCTCGTCGCAGATCAGGATCTTGGGGCTGCAGGCCACCGCAATGGCAATGACCACACGCTGGCGCATGCCGCCGGAGAACTCGTGCGGGTACTGCTTAAAGCGCTTTTCGGGGTCGGTGATGCCCACATCCCGCAGGTATTCCAGCGTTTTTTCCTTGGCGGCAGCACCCTTTAAGCCCTGATGCAGGGCAACGGCTTCCATGATCTGTGCCCCGATGGTCTTCAGCGGGTTCAGGCTGGTCATGGGGTCCTGCATGATCATGGCGATCTCTCGGCCGCGTACCCGCAGCCAGTCCTTTTCGGTTCTGAGGTCAGAAAGGCGCAGCGGCTTGCCGTCCGCCATGCCGTAGTAATCAATGGTGCCGCTGGTAATGGAGCCGTTGGCATCCAGCAGGCCCATGAAGCTCTTGGTAAAAACGCTCTTGCCGGAGCCGCTCTCGCCTACGATGGCAAGCACCTCTCCCTGATAGAGGTCAAGGTCGATGCCACGGATGGCATGCAGCACTTTTCCACGCAGGTTGAACTGGATGTTGACATCTTTTGCGGAGAGAATGAGCTGGTTGTGTTCCATGATACCCCCTCCTTACTGCAGATGGTTCTTCGGATCGGCAGCATCCGAGAAGGCGTTGCCGATCAGATAGAACGCAATGGTAACAAAGCTCAGGATGAGGGTGGGGTACAGCAGCTGGTAGCGCAGCCCGGCCTGCATCATCACCTTGCGGCCGTCGTTGACCAGATTGCCCAGCGAAGGCGTCTCCACCGAAAGCCCGAGGCCGATGTAGGTGATGAACACCTCGTTGCCAATGGCTTCCGGGATGGTGAGGGCCATGCGCAGCATGATGACCGAGACGAGGTAGGGCAGCAGGTTGCGCAGCACGATGCGGATGGTGGGCGTGCCGATGCAGCGGGAAGCCACATTATAATCCCGGTCGCGGATGATGAGGATCTGGTTACGGATGAAGCGTGCCATTTCGATCCAGCCCTTGATGGCCATGCCAAGGACCATGGTCCAGATGCTGGGGGTGGCTACATAGGAAATGAGGATCAGCACGATGGCGGTGGGAATGTTATCGAAGATGTTGTACAGCTCGGTGAACACAAAGTCCAGCCCGCGCACATAGCCCCACAGCACACCGGCGGTAATGCCCACCACAGCTTCGATGAGGGCCACGAAGAAGGCGATGGTCAGGCTGGTGCGTGCACCGGCCCAGATGCGTGCCCACAGGTCCTGACCGATGGAGTTGGAACCCCAGATAAAGCCGTCCTGCCCGGGGGCGATGTTGCGGTACTGGATGCCGGTCACAGGGTCCACGGCGCACAGGTTCGGGTCTGCCTGACCGGGCAGGTGGGGCTGGATGAAGGCAAAGGCAACCACGACCACCAGCGCGATCAGCAGGGCCACGGCGAACCTGTTCTTGAAAAAGGCACGGAAGGTGCTGCCCCAGTAGCTGTAGTTGGAGCTGGCGGTGGCTTCGGCCTGTTCCTCACTGAACCCGGCGGGGGTGAACAGCTCATCCTCCGGCAGATCTTCCCAGCCGGTGCGGCGCTGTGCCTGAGCAGCATTCAGCTGATCCTCCAGCTGCTTCGATTTTTCGCGTTTCAGAAAAGAGAGCATCAGCGTCCACCTTCTTTCTTGCCAAAGTTGATGCGGGGGTCAATGAGCACCATGAGCACATCGCCCAAAATCAGGCCGATGATGCCCACGCAGGCGTACAGCAGCACGATGCCCTGCACCATGGTGTTGTCGTGGCGCTGCACACAGGTGACCAGCAGGCCGCCCATGCCCGGGATGCTGTACAGGCTTTCGATGTAGATGGAGCCGACGACGGTGTTCAGGAATGCGGAGGGAATGTACTGCACCAGCGGCACCATGGCGTTGCGGAATACGTGGTGCAGGGCGATATTGTTCTCGCTCACGCCCTTGGCGCGGGCCAGCTTGACGTAGTCCTTGTTGCTCTCGTCCACCATATAGCGGCGCAGCCACATGGCGTAGAACGCAAGGTTTGCAAGGCTCATGCTGCACACCGGCAGCACCCAATAGCGCCAGTTGGCGGCATCGAACAGCAGGCCCACGCCCATGGCAGTGGTGCCGTACATCTGGATATACAAAAAGTACACTGCCGCAGGCACCGCCTGAATGAGCACGATGAATGCCGTGCCCAGCTTATCCGGCCAGCGGCCCTTATAACGGCCCATGACAAGGCCCAGCGGGATGCCCAGCACAAGGCTCAGCAGCATGGCCAGCACACCCATTTCGATGGAAATGGGCAGCTTCTGGGCAAGGATCCTGGTCACGGGAGCGTTGAGCTTGTAAATGTGGCTCACGCCCAGATCACCGTGCAGCGCATCCCGCCAGAAATGGCCGATCTGCACCGGCAGCGGGTCCAGCAGGCCCATGGACTGCAGCCCGGCCTGGATCTGTGCCTCGGTCATTTTTTCGTAGTTTGCAAAGTAGCCTTCCACCGGCATGAGCCGCAGCAGGCAGAACACCAGCGTCACAATGACGAACAGGGTCAGAATGGAGCGCCCGATGCGTTTTGCGAGATATTGCACCATAGCTGTGCACCTCTCTTTTCTTTATAAATACAGATAAGTATAGAATAACGCAAAATCTTACGTTTGGAAAGTGATTTGTGAGTTTTTGCGGGAAAAATGAGGAGCAAACAAAAACTCCCTCAGCCTTTGCTGCGCAAAGCCAGCTCCCTCGGGGAGGGAGCCCTTGGCATGACGGGAAAGTTTCCGGTTTCGCCAGAGGCCCCATCCCAGAGGGGGCTGTCTGCGCAGCAGATTGGGGGAGTTTCCGATTCAGTTTTTACCGCGCATCCCGGTTGGCGTTATACTCATCCATGGAAACGTAGTGGTCGAGGATGTGCACGCCCTTCAGTCGGTTGGTGGAAAGGCCTGTGGGCGCGTACTGGCCCTCCCACAGGTTCAGGCGGGTGGCAATGTAGGGCGGCACCGGCATCCCCAGCGGGATGACCAGTGCGTTCTCAATGAGGAAGGCTTCGGCATCCGCAAAGGCTTCATACCGGGCATCCAGATCCTCGGTGATGGTCTTGGCGTTCTCCACCATGGACATGTACTGCATCACGAGGTCGGCGGTCTCGCCGGTCACGATGCCGTCCTCCACGCCGGTGCGCAGGAAGCTGTAGCAGGTGCCGCGGTCGCCGGCTTCCTGATAGAAGGGGTACACCTCGGTCTCGGGGTCGGAGTAATCGGCACCCCAGTAGTAGGACATCAGCTGGTAGGCACCCACCCGGCGCACCGCGTTCAGGAAGTTGTCGGACGGACCCTGCGTGATGATGATGTTGATGAAGTCGAAGCCGTCGTTCAGCACGGCTTCCACCTGCTGCTTGAACACCTGACACTGCTTGTCCCAGTCCACCACAGCGGGGTTGTACGGATACTGGATCTTGATGGGGAAGGTGACACCGGCGGCGGTCAGCTCTTCCACGGCGGCATCACGGTACTCTTTGGCCTTGGCTTCGTCAAAGAAGTCGGAGAGGTTTGCAAGGCCGCCGCACTCAGTATAATCCACGCCTTTGCTGTTGGCACAGAAGGACGGCGGGGTGATGGTGTGCAGCTTGTAGTTATCGTAGCCTTCCGGCGCGGTGACGGCCAGCGTCACAGACGGATTGATGGCATACAGGAAAGTCCTGCGGAAGTTGGTGGAGTTGATGGCCTTGGCCCAATTGTCCGGCTCGTACTGGGCATCCACGCCGGTCACGGTCCAGTTGGTGAACTCGTGGCGGTAGGGCAGGAAGTTGAAGATGTAGAAGTAGCTCTTGCCGGTTTCCGGGCGCTCCATGGAAACCATGTCCTTGGTGGTGTCGTCGGCCAGCCAGCTGTCCAGAATGTCGGAGCTGATGGTGGCCTGATCGATCTCGCCGCGCTTGACCATCTCCGGGCCGCTGATCAGCTCTTCCTGATTGTAGATGTAGCGCACCGTATCGATATAAACGCTGTCGGCATCGTAGTTCTCGGGGTTTTTCTTCATCACCCAGTTTTCCAGCGGGGTGTACTCGGCCAGATAGAACGCGCCGCAGCTGCAGGCGGTCTCGGCACTGGTGCAGAACTGGTCGGCAAACTCCTCCAGCAGCGGGCCGTAGGCGGGCTCGTAGGGGGCGTAGCTCAGCAGGCTGAGGAAGCCGGGAAAGTCGAAGTTCAACGTGTAGGTCAGGGTGTGGTCGTCCACAGCCTTCACGCCCACGGTGGAAAAATCCACAGCCGGGTATTCGGTGGTGGTGCCGTCAGCGGCAGCGGCGGTCACGGTGCCGTTGGCATCAATGGCGTAGGTAGTGCCGTCCTCGGCCACGGTGCCGTTATTGGCGTTGTTGCGGTAAACGCAGTAGTTATAGTAGTCGTCCGCACCGGCCACATAGGGGGTGACAAGGCTTGCAGTGGAGGAAGCGTAGTCCGGGTTCAGCACATAGGCCAGCGCATCCACAAAGTCCTGCGCGGTCACAGGGCCAAGCACCTCGCCGTTGCAGTCCACCCAGTTCTCGTCCCGCAGGTGGAAGGTCCATGTCAGGCTGTCGGCATCCCACTCCCAAGCAGTGGCAAGGCCCTCCCGAATCTTGCCGCGGTTGTCGTACTCCACCAGCGTGTCGATGCACTGAGTGCCGTGGTAAAGGTCCGGGTCAGCTGAGCAGACCAGATAGTTCAGGGTGGCGGGCTGACGGGAATACAGCACGGTGTAGGTGGAGCTGCTGCCGGCAGCGCCGGTGCTGCCGCCATTGGAAGCGGAAGAGCCGCCGCAGCTGCTCAGCAGACCAGCCGCTGCTACAGAAAGGGCGGCTGCGCCGCTGCCCTTCAGGAACTGGCGGCGGGAGATGGAATGAGCCATAGTAAAATCCTTCTTTCGTAAGATCTTGGCAAAAGCTTGCTTCGTGCTTTGGGATAAGAAAGGGGTAACGGAAATAGCTCCGTTACCCCTTTGTAACAGTCGGTGGCCACGGTGCGTGGTCTTATGGTCAGTATAGCATTGAATCTGTGCGCCGTCAATCGTTTTTCGGTGTGTCGGGCACATCCTTTTCTGCGGTGTTTTCCGGTGCGGCAGCAGGGGTTTCGTCCAGCGCGGCGGGGGCTGCTTTTTCCGGGGTCAGTGCTGTGATCACGGAACCGGCCGCAGCAGGCACGGCAGCGGCCGCAGCGGTTTCTGCGGGGGCGGCAGCCATCTGTACAGCTGTCTCAGCAGCGTCGGCACCGGCTTCGGCTGCTGCCTTGGCGGCTTCCTCGGCAGCCTTTTTGGCTTCGCGTTCCTCACGCAGCTGCTTTGCCTTGGCAGCGGCTTCTTCCTGCCGCTTTTTGGTGCGGGCCTTGATGCGGCACACGGTGCACACACCATCCACACTGCCCGGCGCAATGGGCTTGCCGCATTCCTTGCACAGGGTCTTGGTGCATTTGTGTACACTTACCGGGCCAAGGGTGGTGAGCTGGCGCAGCTTCATGCCGTCGATGCCATGGTTGGAGCAGGAGGCCACGCACACCTCGCACTCGCTGCACTTCCACGGCGTGATGACGATGCGGGTCTGGCCGTCGGGCAGGTCCTCCAGCTTCAGCGCACCGGCGCGGCAGGCCTTTTCGCACTTGCCGCAGCCAAAGCATTTATCGGTAAAGTTGGGCAGGTAGTAGCCGTACTTCAGCGGCGTTTCCATGGATGCCTTCAGCTGCTTTGTGCGCTGGTGCAGCAAAAGGCGGAAATCCACACCGCCGTCGTCCTCGCTGTGCAGGCCGGGCAGCATCTGCAGCAGCTTTTTGGTGCCACTTTTGGAGCCGTGGCTCACCTGCTCAAACATTTCGCGGCGGCTCAGCTCCTTTACGTGGTAGAGCGCTTCGTCCGGCTCGTAGGCCAGAGTGAACCGTGCCTCGAACATGGGCTGGCCAAAGAAATCCACAAGCCTTGTCAGCTCCTTGCGCAGCTGGGCGGCGCACAGGTCGTTCTCACATTCACCGCAGGGGGTCAGGTCCAGCACGATCTTTTTGTTCAGGGCAAGGTAGGCCAGTGTCTCCCATGTGAGGGCAGAGATGCAGGTGCGCACCATGGAATTTTTGCGGGTGGACTTTTCGCAGCCGATCCAGATGGTGTCATTGTCGGTATCGGCGGCAGAGGTGTCCCGCTGAACCTGTTCCGGCGAAGGGATGATGCAGCCGCTGCGGCAGGCAGAGACACACAGGCCGCACTCGGTACAGGGGTCCCAGTCCTTCACAAGGTTCGGGCGGGTAAAGATCTGTTCGCCATAGGGGCAGATATCCTTGCACTCGGTGCAGGGCTTGCGATGGGGATGCAGGTTCCAGCACTGGCGGCGGTTGATCTCGGGATGGGTAGTTTTCATCAGCATATCCATCGCGGTGCGTGTAAAAAAGCCCATAGTTTACTCCTTTTCCACAACCGAAGTGATGTTTGCGTGGTCGATCAGGAAACGCTGCACCTTCTGAGTGGTCACGGCAGAGGCCACAGCGTCCCGGCTGAGCACATTGCGGATCTCGGCTTCCGGGGTATCGTGCAGCTTGGAAAGGCGGACGTACTCGGCATCCACCTCTGCGTTGGACACGGTGATCTGTTCGGCCTTGGCGATGGCCTGCACCGCAAGGATGCTGCGCATCTTGCGCTCGGCATCCCGGCGGAAGGCGGCGCGCACCTCGTCCGGTGTGGTCTGGCCTGCCTTGCAGTACAGCTCCATGGTCATTTTGCTGCGGCGCAGCCGTTCGCGCAGGGCGTTCATGTCATGGTCGGCATTCTGGTCCAGAATGGCGTTATCCAGCTCCGCCGTCAGGTTGGCACCGGCCATGCCCAGCAGGGCGGCTCCGGCAATTCGGTCGGCGTTGGCCTCATGGGAGCGGCGCTTTTTCTCGCGGATGCTCTCCTTCAGGGCATCCACCGTATCAAAGCCCAGTGTCTTGGCAAAGGCATCGTCCAGCGGTACAGGCTGCTTTTGCTCCACGGTGTGCAGGGTGATGGCGAACTGTGCTGTTTTGCCGGAAAGCTCCGGCACCCGGAACTCGGCGGGATAGGTAAAATCGAACCGGAAGCTCTCGCCTGCCTTGTGGCCGTACACGGCATCCTCGGCGGCGGGCATCAGCTGACCGGTGCCCAGCACCACGGTCACATTTTCCATTTTGCTTTCCGGGATGGGTGCGCCGTCCATGAAGCCCTCAAAATCCAGCGTGACGCGCATCCCGCGCGCGGCGGACTTTTCCACCGGTGCAAAGGGGGCGCGGGTGCGGGTGAGGTTCGCCGCCTCCAGCTCCACGGCCTTTTCCGATACCGGGCGCACCCGGCGGGTGAATTCCAGCCCCTTGTATTGGCCCAGCGTGACCTTGGGCAGGGCGTTTGCATTCTGTTCCATGGGAAATACTCCTTTTATATCCAAAGCGTTTGCAATTTAAAGTCCATGTCCGGCAAGCCAGGCTTCCGCCACCTGCGAGAACATTTCGGGGTAGAGGGCATCCTCCTGCGCGAAGGCATCCAGATAATATTCCACCTCAGCCCGGTCGGCAGGCTCGGTGCGCTCCCACACGGTGAACACAGTGCCGTTGCCCATGTCAAAGCTGGCGGCCTGCGTAAAGTGCTCATCCCGTGCGGCACAGAAGAGGGCATTCCACCGGCCGGAAAGCTCGCCACCGCTGACAAAGGTCTGGGGGAGCGGCTCTGCGGTGAGCACATACTTCGCCTCAAAGAACCGCACCGGGAACTCGTGGGTGCCCGGGATGGAGATGCCGGCGGCCAGCTTGCCCTGCAGCTGGATGTCCGGCAGGGCGGCGTACTGGAATATGTCCGAGTTGTACAGCATATCGTGAGGGATCATGTAGGCGAACTCGCCCTTTTCCGCATCGCAGTGGGCATCGATCCAGTCGTCCACGCGCTGGATCTGGGCGGCATCGGTGCGGTCGTAGGTGAGCTTGTCCAGCCGGACGAATTCCGACACGGCCTTGAGGGGAAAATGATCCACCACAAAGCCCGGCAGAGCAACGGTGGTCAGCGGCGAGCAGCGCACGGACACCGCAAACACCATGGTAAAGCCCCAGTAGCAGAGCTTGACGGCGGTGTGCTTTTTCAGGCCGTCGGCCAGTGCGGCGGAACCAACGAGGAACAGCAGCAGCCACCCAGGCGCGAACAGCAGCATCTGGTGGGAGCCGGTGTTCTGTACCCGGGTAAACAGCACAAGGCTCACCAGCAGCTCTGCCCCTGCAAGGCAGGGCAGGGCAGGCAGACGGCGTTTTGCGGCAAACCACAGCCCCATTCCGATGAGGATGAAGTTCAGCAAACCGATGCGCAGTGTCTGTGCGGCCAGCTCCAGCGTGATGCCGCCGAAGTTGTAGTAAGAGTAGCGCCCGGCGTAATCAAAGCCGAGGATCTTGCGCACCATGGGCAGAAGTAGCAGCACCATGGCCCCGGCCGCACACAGACCGAACACCACCAGCCGTACCATGCGGTGCACAGCGCGGCTGGGCTGGCCATCTTTTGCCAGCCGGATGCTGGAAACTGCCAGCATCAGCACGTAGGCAAAGCAGTAGCCCACCACAAAATATAAGTACCAGCGCCGGGTGAGGATGATGCCCGCCGTGGCGGCGAAGATGAGCAGATAGCGGGGCAGGTCGATGCCGTCAAAGCGGTAGTCCAGTGTGAGCAGCATAAGCATGAAGGCAAAGATCAGCCCGAACCAGTCCGGCTGGCCCAGCACCGCCGACATGCGCACGAACGGGAAGGTAGCGCACCACGAAAAGCCGATGAGGAAATACCAGAACCGGTTCTTTACCCGTAGCATCCGGCCCACCTTGACCGTCAGGCCCGCCAGCAGCACCAGCAGGCTGGGCAGTACGCTGAATACCTGACAGAATGCGTAGTCGTCGCCGGTCTTGCCGCTCAGGCAGAACGGGAACTCGGTGAACGGGGTGATGAAATTCGTATAGTCCTCGGTGATGGAATCGAGGAGAAACCGGAAGCCTGCGCCTGTGCTCTGGGCAAAGGCGGCTTCGGCATGATACTGCTTTAGAATGTAGTTTACGTAGTCCCAGTGGTAGAGGAAGGTGCGGCTGCCGAGGGTCCAGTAAAAGTAAAGCACGGCCGCTGCCCACAGGCCCACCAGCACTGCCTTGTGGAACAGGTCCAGCTCCACACCGGCCCGGCGCAGCACCAGCAGCGCCAGTGCAAACAGTGCTGCATTGCACCACAGGCTCACCAGTGGGAAAAACAGGCTGCTGCCCGGTGCGGCAAGGCCGAATACAATAAGCGCCAGTGCCCCGGCAGCAAGGCCCAGCCAGACCTTGCCAAGGACAGACAGACGGGAAACGATTCCACTCATCCCAAAAACCTCTCAGCTGCAGAATATCACAGCTACAGTATAGCAAGCAAAATCTGCACTGTCCAGCCGCTGTGCACGGAAAACAACAAAATGTCCCGCCGCTTTGAACGCAGACGGGACATTTTGAAACGAATATTACTTGTTGGAATTGGCTGCGGCCTTTGTGCTGCGGGCAGCGCGGCGCTTTGCGTTCAGGGCTTTGTTGGCGCTGATGCGGGCCGCATCGGGGTTCGGGGCCTCCGGCGCAAGGCGCAGCAGGCAGCTGCCCATGGCAGGCAGGTCTACTGTAAGGGTATAGTCCCGACCAAACACACCGCCATCGGTGGTGTGAAGCTTTGTCTTGCGGCGGCCCTTCAGTGCACCGCCCCACTCGGGGGATTCGGTGTTCAGCACCTCCTCGGCACTGCAGGGAAAGCGCAGATACAGCGGGAACTTTTTGTGGGCGTGGTCCTGCGTGTTCATGATGCACAGCAGGTTTTCGCCCCGGCCCTTGCGCAGCCATGCGTACACGCCCTCGCTGCGGCTCTCGCAGGCCACCCACTCAAAGCAGTCGGGGTTGTACTCGCCATCGTAGAGCGCAGGCTCAGTGGAATACACCCGGCACAGGTGGGCAAAGTATTTCTGGAACGCATCGTGGAAGGGGTATTTCAGCAGGTCCCAGTCCAGCTCCCGTTTTTCGTCCCACTCCCGGAAGTGTCCCATTTCGTTGCCCATGAAGTTCAGCTTCTTGCCCGGGTGCATATACATATAAAAATAGAGGGTGCGCAGCTGGGCGCATTTTTCCGCATAGGTGCCCCACAGCTTATCAATGATGGTCTTTTTGCCATGCACCACCTCGTCGTGGCTCAAGGCCAGCAGATACAGCTCGTTGTAGAAGTAGTGCATGCTGAAAACGATCTTGCCGTAGGCATTCGGACGCTCGCCGAAGGGGGTGGCAAAATAGTCCAGTGTGTCGTGCATCCAGCCCATGTCCCACTTGTAGTCGAAGCCCACGCCGTCGTAGCGGGTGGGAGCTGTCACCTTGAGGAAGTTGGTGGAGTCCTCTGCCATGTAGATGCCGGTGGGCCAGCGCTCGTTCAGGCCGTGATTCAGGCTGCGCAGAAAGTTCACGGCACCCTCGTTCACGCCGCGGTTCGGGTCGCCCTGCCAGTACAGCGCGCGGGAGATGGCATCCATACGGATACCGTCGCAGTGGTATACGTCCATCCACAGGGCGGCAGCGCTGTTCAAAAAGCTGCACACCTCCCGGCGGTAGTAATTGAAGTTGCAGGTGCCCCACTCGCTGTGGCCCACATCGCTGTCGTACTCGTAGAGGTAGGTGCCGTCAAACTTTGCCAGAGCGTCGGCGTTGGCGGCAAAGTGCACCGGCACAAAGTCCATGATGACACCAATGCCCATGCGGTGGCAGGCGTTGACGAAGCCGGCAAACTGGGCGGGGGTGCCGTAGCGGCTGGTGACGGAAAAGTAGCCGGTGGTCTGGTAGCCCCAGCTGCCGTCAAAGGGATGTTCGGCCAGCGGCAGCAGCTCCACATGGGTAAAGTGATGGTCCAGCAGCCATGGGATCAGCTCCTTGGCCAGCTCCTCATAGTTGTACCAGCCGTCTGAGCCGTCTTCCTGCTTGCTGCCGGGCTTGTGCCGCCAGCTGCCAACATGCATCTCGTAGATGTTCAGCGGGCGGTTTCGGCATTTGTCGCGGCGCTCCATCCATGCGCTGTCGTCAAAGTGGAAGTCCAGCTTTGCAAGGCGGCTGGCCGTGCCCGGCCGCAGCTCGGTGGAAAATGCGTAGGGGTCGCTGCGCATCACCACACTGCCGTCGGCACCATGCACCCGGTATTTATAAAGGTCGCCCTCTGCAAGGCCGGGGACGAATGCGCTCCACACGCCGGTATCGGCTTTTTCCATGGGCACGCCTGCCTCCCAGCCGTCGAAGCCGCCGCAGACTTCCACTGCCGTGGCACTGGGGGCCCACACCGCAAAGCGCCACCCTTCGGTGCCGTTGTCGGAGCAGGGATGCGCACCAAGGATGCGGTAGGCATCAAAGCAGTCTCCATTGAAGAATTCACGGGGAATGGCGGGGTAATTCATGCAAAGATCTCCTTACATTCTATGATAGGCAGCGCCCGGCGGCACTGCATGTGACACAGGTGTTTGGACAATATATCCAATAAGAACAAGACGAAATGGGGCACAGTGGCTGATATTCTTGTAGATTCTTGACAAAAATCAGCAAAAATTAACATGTTTTACAGATTCTGTGCTATACTATTCCTGCCGCCGCAGTGGGCGGAGGCTGATTTTTTTGTATGGGAGCGGTATGAACAATGGCTTGGTATGACAACGCGGTATTTTATCACATCTATCCTCTGGGGCTGTGCGGCTGCGCACATGAGAACGATGGGCAGGCGGTGCCCGGCGCGTTTAATAAACTGAACGCATGGGCTGAGCACGCAGCGGACATCGGCTGCACGGCCATTTATATCGGCCCGCTGTTCGAGAGCGGTTCCCATGGCTACGACACCATCGATTACCGGCTGGTAGACCGCCGTCTTGGCACGAACACAGAGTTCAAGGACTTTGTGGCCCGGTGCCATGCCCGGGGCCAGAAGGTGATCGTGGACGGCGTGTTCAACCATGTGGGCCGCGATTTCTTTGCGTTTCAGGAACTGAAGGCAAACCGCGAGAACGCCCGCCATAAGGACTGGTTCTGCGATGTGAATTTCTGGGGCAACAACGAGTACAACGACGGCTTTTCCTACGGAAACTGGGGCGGCTTCAATCTGCTGGTCAAGCTGAACCAGCGCAACCCGGAGGTGCAGAACTACCACTACGATACCATCCGCTTCTGGGTGGATGAATTTGACATTGACGGCATCCGTCTGGACGCAGCCGATGTGCTGGACTTTGACTTTATGCGCGGTCTGCGCCGCCTTGCCAACGAGGTAAAGCCAGAGTTCTGGCTCATGGGCGAGGTGATCCACGGCGATTACAGCCGCTGGGCAAACCCGGAGATGCTGCACTCGGTGACCAACTACGAGCTGCACAAGGGCCTGTGGAGCGGCCACAACGACCACAACTATTTCGAGATCGCCCACACCATGCGCCGTCTGCAGGGCCTGTGCCACGATACCCGGCTGTATCTGTTCTCGGACAACCACGATGTGGAGCGCCTGCCCAACAAGCTGCGCAACCGGGAGCACATCCGCCACATTGCAATTCTAGTATATACGCTTTGGGGCATTCCGTCCATCTATTATGGCTCAGAATTTGGCATTGAAGGCAAAAAAGAGTGGGGAAGCGACTGGCCGCTGCGCCCCTGCCTGGAACTTTCCGACTTCAAGGACGCTGAGACCACCAACCCTGTCACCAGCGTGTATGCCGCACTGGGCAGACTGAAGGCGGAGCTGCCGGAGCTGACCGACGGCGAGGTGAAAGAGCTGCAGCTCACCACCCAGTGCTATGCCTTTGCCCGGGTGCTGGATGGAAAGGCCTGCGTCGTGGTGCTGAACAACGGCGACAGTCCCGCACAGCTGGAATTCCAGCTGCCGGTGGAGGCATCCTCTGCAAAGGACCTGTTGGCCGACACGGTGGGCGCACAGCCCGTTTTGACCAGCATGGAGTGGGGCCGCATGAAAGTGCAGCTGCCCTCCAATTATGCTACCATCCTGCAGCTGGAAAAGTAAACGCATTCTTGCATGATCCGCCGTCTTTTGCTACAATAAGAGCATAATACCGTAAAGCGGAAAGGAAGCTTTAAAAACCATGAATGCAGCGCAGCGCAGAGAATCCATTCTGAAACGGCTCAGCGGGGCCGAAGCACCGGTCAGTGCCAGCGCACTGGCGGCTTTGCTGGGGGTCTCGCGCCAGATCGTGGTGGGGGATGTGGCTCTGCTGCGGGCAGGCGGTGCGCAGATCGATGCAACGCCCCGAGGCTATCAGCTGCACCCGGCGGAAAAAGGCTATACCGCCATTCTGGCCTGCGTGCACAGCACCGAGGACGAGATGCGCACCGAGCTGTACACCGTGGTGGATCAGGGCGGCATCGTGGTGGATGTGGCCGTGGAGAACAGCCTGTATGGCGAGCTGCGCGGCAACCTGAACCTTGCCAGCCGCTACGATGTGGACAACTTCATCCAGCAGGCCAAGGACACGCCGGAGGCGCTTTTGAGCCGCATGACCGGCGGCGTGCATCTGCACACCCTGCACTGCCCGGATGCCGGGAGCTTTGAGCGCATCAAAAAAGAGCTGGAAGAAAAAGGCATCCTGTACCGCAAGGAGTGATGCGGATGGGGATAGACCCAGTATAAAAAAGGCTGAGGGCCTTGTCTATCCGCAAAACAGGAAAATGGTTGGATAATCAACGAAAAAGCAAAAGAGGTGGGTTTTCTGGATATTCGCATTGAAAAAACGGAGCGTGCCATCAAGCAGGCATTCATGGAGCTGCGGGCGCAGAAACCGCTGGAAAAGATCAAGGTCAAGGAACTGTGCGATCTGGCCTGCATCAATAAGTCCACCTTTTATGCGCATTATCAGGATATCTATGCGCTGGCCAACGCCATGGAGGACGAAATGGTGGAGGAGGTGGTGGAAAGCCTGCCGCAGCTGACCGCCCGTGATGTAAGTGAGCGCACCGAGTGGCTGACCCGGGAAATGTTCCGGGCGTTCACCCGGAATCAGACCGAGATCGGCATTCTGTTTTCCGGCTCCCGTCAGGGGCTGTTCATCAACCGCGTGGAAGCTGCAATGAGCAAATGCATCTCGGAGAGCGACCCCTCGTTTGATGCCGATGTGGTGCGTAAGATCGTGCTTTCCTTCTGCGTGCAGGGCTGCTACTACACCTTCACCAGCTACTGCGGCCAGATGGACGAAAAGCGGCTGGTGGCTCTGCTTGCGTCCATTGCCCGGGCGGCGCAAAAAATCAGGATGTAACACAACAATTTAGAATGCCCGCCGCGTGCGCTTTGGGCATGAATAGCGGAAAAATAATTTTAATAGAGCAATGCCGGGCGGTCTGCGGACCGCCCGGCATTGCATTTTCACAGATGGAGCTTGGACGGCAAGGGGTGGATGCCGCGCCTGCTTCCTATGGAAGCGGCGGCGCAGCGGGGGAAGAGCTAGCCCTCTCAGTCAATGCCGATCGGCCTTGACAGCTCTCCCAGAGGGAGAGCCTTTGGCAGTCCACGCAAACTTCATCTCTTTGCTAAGGCCTCTCCCTTTGAGGAAAGACTTCCCCCGCGCCGGGGGAAGATGTCACCGCAGGGGACAAAAGGGGGAGTGTGGCATCGCGCAGCGATGACGGAGAGGGTTCCCTCTCGTGAAAAAGTAGATCGGGAAAATCCGCAGATTTTCCCGATCTACAAATTATAGAATATTCTTTCCGCTATTCATGCGCAAAGCAAAGCGGAGCGCATTCAAAATGGTCTGGCGTTACACACCGGAAGCACCGTAGTTTGCCAGCACACGGGCAGAGGGGTCGTTGACGTTGCAGTTCGGCCATGCCTTGTTGGGCATCCAGAAGCCCACGATGGTGCGGCTCTGGTCGTGGTAGTACTTCTCGAAAATTTCGCGGTAAAACAGGCTTTCCTTGGTGAACGGCATGCAGTGGGCCGAATAGTTTGCCCGGCGCAGCTGGAACTCTTCGTCGGTGTAAAGGCTTTCGGCATACTCTTTGATATCGTCCACCATGCTGTGGCCTACAGCATCCGAGAAGGCGGCCTTTTCGCGCCACAGGATCTCCGGCGGCAGCCAATCGCCCTCAAAGGCCTTGCGCAGCAGATACTTGCCCTTGCCGTAGCTGTTCAGCTTCTTTTCCGGGTCAATGGCCATGACGTAACGCACAAAATCCAGATCACCAAAGGGCACGCGGGCCTCGATGCTGTTGGAGGAGATGCAGCGGTCGGCGCGCAGCACATCGTACATGTACAGCTCACGGATGCGCTTCTGGCTCTCCTGCTGGAAGGCATCGGCGGTGGGGGCGTAGTCGGTGTACTTGTAGCCGAACAGCTCATCGGAAATCTCGCCGGTCAGCAGCACCCGGACATCGGTCTGCTCGTGGATGGCCTTGCACAGCAGGTACATGCCCATGCTGGCGCGGATGGTGGTGATGTCCCAGGTGCCCAGCAGGCGGATGACCTCTTCCAGACTGTTGATGACCATATCCCGGTTGATGATGATCTCGTGGTGCTCGCTGCCCAGATATTCTGCGGTCTGGCGCGCATATTTCAGATCAATGGCATCGGTGTCCATGCCAATGGCAAAGGTGCGGATGGGCTTGCCGAGCTTCTTGGCGGCAATGGAGCACACCAGCGAGGAATCCAGACCGCCGGAGAGCAGGAAGCCCACAGGGGCATCTGCGTCCAGACGCTTCTCTACGCCTGCGATCAGCTTTTCGCGGATGTTCCGCAGCACGGTGTCCATGTCGTCCTGCATGGGGGCGGGCACATCGGCAATGTCCTCATAGCGGACGAAGCGGCCATCACAGTAGTAGCTGCCAATGGGGAAGGGCCGGATGTCGTCGCACCAGCCAATGAGGTTCTGCATCTCGGAGGCGAATGCGATCTGGTGGCTGGACTTGGAGTAGCCGTAGAACAGCGGACGGATGCCG
>ULRK01034396.1_pt1 | contig 21964 bp, 20 predicted proteins | sample 1955341 | NCBI WGS metagenome assembly ULRK01 (sample SAMEA4835680, study PRJEB28245) | human gut metagenome | biome: gut microbiome; material: fecal sample | place: Denmark | collected 2008
TCTTTCGTCAGCACTACTACTACTTTTCCCGCTTCGATTTCAGACAGCATTTGCTGAAAGCCGGGGCGGTCATAGTTGGTGCCGCTGTACCCGTCATCTACGAAAAAGGTCGGGTTGGGAAAGCGGTGTTCTTTGGCGTAGCGGAGCAGGATGTCTTTCTGATTGGTGATGGAATTGCTATCGCCCTCGTTGGCGTCCTCCTGCGAAAGTCGGCAGTATAATGCGGTGATTTTTTCAGTTGCCCGTAACATTTCTGTTTCCTCCTTTAATGGGGCAACTGCCAGTACAGGATTGGTTGCTTCTATTGTACCAAGATTTTGTGAATTTGTCATTCCTGTTCCTCCTTCTTTTCTGTAAACTTTTCGCCCATAATGCGCTCCATTTTCTTGTCAAGCGTTTCCGTTCCGTCATAGCTGCCTGTGACGGTGTAGAGTGTGCCGCCGATCTCCTTTTGCAAGGTGAATTCCGGTAGCCAGAAAGCGGAAAGATTTTTCACGCAGAGATGCCCGTCCTCGTTAAAGTAGCAGTTGTGGCGTACATGGTCGGGCGGTAGGGGCTGCGGTTTGAGATAGGGGTCAGAGCAGGAGAAATAATATTCTGTCAGCTCATCGTGGTCGGCTTCTTCCCATAGCCGGATTTCCTCTAACAGCTCCGGGTCGATTTCATGTTCAAACTCTTTGTTCTTGTTCATGGTGGTTTCCTTTCTCCGATGGCTCATCGGTCTATATTGTGATTTCTGGTTTTGCTCTGCTGCGGTGCGTCCTCTTTCAGCGCAATATCCACATAGCGGTGGATTTTTTGCAGATCGGAAACGACTTCCCGCTGTGCTTTCAGCTTGGCGTACTCCGCTTCGTTCTCGGCGGTCAGCTTCGCAAGCTCGGTCTGCCACGCTTTAGGGGCCAGTTTCATATCCGGCAAGTTCGCCCGCAGATAACGGTTAGCCGCTTCCCATATCGTGAGGTCGGCTCGATGCGTTTCTGCAAACTTTTCCTGCTTGCCTTTCCAACGGATTTGCTTGTATTCATCATGGACGGGCTTTGTCTTTTGGAAGTTCTGCGCCTGCTCAATCAGCTTTTGTAGCTGCTTAATTCTCGCTTCCCTCGGCTTCATAGCACCACGGATTTCGCTTGCCTTGTCGCTGACAGAGGACAGGGCAGCGTCCAATTCCTCCAGAGTGAAGATACCCTTTTCCGCAAGAAGATTGACCGCTTTGGAAATGGCTTTGAGTTCATCGGCGGTGTGCTGTTGCTGCCAACTCTGCGAATACTTCCTGCCCTTTGCTTTCTGAATATCCAGATAGCGGAACAGCAGTGTTGACAGGTCGGGAGATTTCGGCTGTTGCGGCTCGGCTCGCAAGGCTTCCTTTGCCTTGAAAATCTCGGACAGCCATTCTTTCAGCTTGCCGATCTGCGCCCGGATTTCACGGAGCATACGATTAGCCGCCTTGATACTGCGGTTGAGTTCGCCACGCTCGGTAACGATGCCTTTCTTCTCCATCTGTGATGCCGCCACGCCGATGTGAACAGTCGGGATTTGCTCAATGCCCTGCCGTTCATAGCTGCGGTGGTCGATGCGTTCCGGGCGGTTACTCTGCTCCAAAAAACTGTTGGCAAGGTCAGCCCACGCCTTGCGCCAGACCTCGGCGTTGTCGTGGCTGTTCCAGTCCACAAGGTCAACTTTTCGTGTCTTGTATCTGCCGCTTGCAAGACGGATGCGCTCGCCGTTTTCATCAAGCACATACTCCTTTTTGGATTTCGGAAGCCACTTGCCCTGCTCGTCCATCGGGCGCATCGTCAAGAGGATATGGGCGTGGGGATTGCCACTGCCTGTGTCGTGGATATTGAAGTCGGCGCACATTCCTTTGGAAACAAATTGAGAGGAACAGTATTCACGGACAAGCCGTAACTGTTCCTCTCTGGATAACTCTATGGGCAGGGCAACTTCCAACTCTCTTGCCAGTTGGGAATTGCCCGCCTTTTCGATTTCCTCCACGCTGTTCCATAGCGTTCCCCGCTCTTTGAAGCCTAGTGGAGCATTGGGTGGCAGCAGAATTTCGGAATGGACGATGCCGCCTTTCTTGGTGTAGTCGTGGGTTATGCCGTCCCACTCGTTTGTGATTTTCTCGCCGCTTCGGTAGGCGGCTGCTGCGACTGCGGATTTACCGCTGCCACGGCTGACGATCTTAATGCTGCAATGGTAAATTGCGATAGTACCACCTCCCGGTTTCGGTTATTCAGACTTGTGGAAAGTGAATAGCTTGCGAAGCAAGGTGTTCGCTTTCCGCAAGTGCGCTAAAGGGTAGACAGCGTAAGCTGTCGCAGGGAAAATGCAGTTTTCCCTGTGCGGCGCAAGCCGCCAATGTGGGAGTGTGGATTTCCCACGCTCCCACAAAGCCCTCGGCAGAGCGCACGACACCCGACAGGGTGTATAAGTGCGCCCTTGTAAACAAGGGTATTATTCCGTAACCCCTCCCTCGGCTCGTTTTTTCAAAAATGCTTTTGCTTCCTCGCTGTGTACTGCGTGGTAAAGGTAGTCTTTCGCTTCCTCGTCCGTCATGGCGATCAACTCCGGCACGATGCTTTCCAGATAGCCGCCACGGGCGCAAAGGCGGTGCGTTCTGATGCGGCGTTCCTCTACGAACAACTTCCGTGTCAGCACTTTCTCCCGGTTTTGATACTGTCGTAGCTGCTTTTGTGCAAGCTCCAATTCGGCGTTACATTCTGCAAGGGTGGTCGGTTGTTTTCTCGGCATATCGTTCCTCCTATGATTTTGTTTTTGATATGAAAAGACCGCCTACCTTTTTACGGTAGACGGTCTGTCATTCGTTTTATCGGCAATCTTTACACCAAGACTGGTTTCTGACTTGCCCATTTTCGCCTTTTTTCATTTTTCTATAACCAAAGTCGCTCAACGGTTTTTCTTTGCCACAGTGAGGGCAAATACGAGTAGGCTCGCTACCGTTGTATCCACTTGATTGAATAATTGGTCTTTGCTTATTGTCTGCCATGCTTTCCACCCTCCTTTTCAGCGGAGAGTTATTCTTCAACAATTCCCAAAATCCAGTTTATCCAACCTATGACTGTGGAAGAACGCCGTAAATATGTGCTGTCAGCTTCAACATGATATAGGCTTGAGTTCTTCATAATTTGGATGATGGTTTGTTTATCCGGCATTTCTCCGCATTGTAGATGTAGTTTTAAGGTTTCGTTGAATACCTTGTGCATCAATATCTGTGTCACAAGAGCAAGTTGGCGTTCCTTGTACTCCAACCCCATTATATGATGTCCACGGGCAGACAACTGGAAAAGAATGTTCCCATCTTCGTCATGCCCTTTGTCGATAAGCCCAAGGTATCGTCCTGCATCAGTATAATAATTTGTCTGCCGCTCATCAAATGCGTATTCCGATGTTATATCTTGCTTTGTCATCGGTTTCTCATTTAACAACTCGATAAGGTTTACAATCCGGGACATACGGTCAGCTTGGGGAAATGAAATTTCAGGCTCAGTTACCAACGGAACAGTTGTCAAAAGGTTTTCAATATCTGACAAGCAGATTTCAGTTGCGATCACATAATTCTTCTGCTTTACCAGTCTAAGCGAATTATAGTTTTGAGGATCGTCAAACTGATATTGATACAAGTTAAACATACCGTTTGAAAAGATAAGGAACACAGGCTTGACCGGCTTGGTTACTCGGCTACTCCATACACGGAAAGGGTAGTAGAGCTGCCTTACAAGAAAATCATCAGACAAGTCCCGTTTCGCTTCAAAAAGAGAAAGATAGTTAATTCCCTCGTATGCGGCATCAATCTCTATTTGAGAATTTGATACAGTGACATATTTAGTGCCGGTGTCTGTTTCAATATTAAAGCCAAAACCGCCGGAACTCATGCGACCGCTTACTGTTGACACGAGAGCGTCATCTTCCAAAAAATCACTCAATATGCCACAAGCATTTGCACAATTCAAAGCAATGGCTTCGCTCACAAGAAACTGCGGCATTAGGCTTTGGATATGAGCAGGAATTGAAATTCTCTGTGCATCAGCAACAGGGGGTTCAAATTCTTTATATGCAGAGAATGATGAAATAACATAATCGCCACGAGTGATAGGCAAGATCGCTAATCCGTTGTCTGCAAAAACAGTTGGGAGATTAACTTTGTGGTCAAACTTAGTCATTAGCCTCGGCTCACGAAATTCTTTGATTTGGTTTGCCGATATTACAAATTGACCACTCCTTTGGATTTCATCAAGAATATCGTACTTGTCAAAGAGGGCTTGCCAAGCAGTATCATTCAGTCCCATAATTTCTGATTAGCACCTCCTCTATTGCCCCTCGCTTGCTTGCATCTGCGTTGATTGCTCGCTTTGCCTTTACGATTGTAATATCGTAATCCTTATACAAATCCTTGATAAAATCGGTGGCTGAGTTAGAAAGCATGAATTTTACTCCACGCTTCGTCAACTCATCACAGCACTGCTTCAATCTAATCTGCTCGTTTCGGTCAAAGCCGCCCTTGTTATAACCTGTGAAACTTGCTGTATCTGAAACAGGATCGTATGGGGGATCAAGATATACAAAACCGCCTTTATTTACTCGTTTCAAAGTTTCAGCAAAATCCTCACTATAAAATGTGATATTGCTTGATGCAAAATATTTGCTAACAGCCCGAAGAACAGGCTCATTAACTATATTGGGGTTTTTGTAGTGACCAAACGGAGAATTAAACTCACCAGAAGAATTAACCCGGAAAAGCCCATTGAAACAAGTTTTGTTAAGATAGATCAATCTGGAAGCTCGCTCAACCTTCGTCATCGCTTGGTATGCTTCCTTATCTCTATCCATATCTCGCAGTGCATAAAAATACTCTGAAGTGTTTTCATGTTTTTTCAAATCTTCAAGCAGAGATTCGAGGTCATCACGAATTGTTTCGTAAACAGCTACCAAATCCCCGTTTAAGTCATTGACGATAGCTTTAGATGGCTGAATGAAAAAAAGAACAGCACCGCCACCTAAAAATGGCTCACAATAAGAAGCGATCCGCTTTGGAAGCAAAGGCGTAATCTCATCTAAAAGCTGGCGTTTTCCGCCAACCCATTTAACAACTGGGGCAACCAGTTTGTTTTTTGCCATTACCACACCTCCTTACAGATCTTTTCATAGTAATTATAGCAAAACAGTCTCATTTTTTCAATCACCTTGCTGCATAAAATTTGTAACTTTTTTTGCATAGTCACTCGCCGCCCGTCGGCGTTCCTCGCTGTACGGTGCGGTCAGACGGAAAGACAATCGCCCCTTTTCAATCTCAAACGCCTTGTAGCCTGTTTCGCTATCCTCGTCCGTCATAGTGCAATGGTCGGGGTACCGCTCCGCATAGGCGGTCAGCCGCTTCTTCAAGTCGGTGTTGTGGGTGTAGACGGTGATCCTGCTCTTGGTTTCATCAAAAAAGATTTCTGTGGTTTTCTGCCGCTTGGTAAGTCCTGTTCGCATTTTAACTCCTTTCTGCGCCCCTGTTACGCAGTAGGGGCATTTTTCGGGTGTTTTTCCCGGCTCTTGACTTGGGAAAAACGGCGATTTTCAAATAGAAACTGCTCGGACAGGGAGTAGTGCGTCCGGGCAGTCGTTATTGGCTGTTTTCTGTTTTTCTCGGCTCTTGACTGTTGGTGTGTTTTTTCAGCCAGAGCAATAAATCCTGCTTTATGATCAGCTTCCTCCCGCCGATTTTCAGCGTGGGGAAATCGTCTGCGTTCAGCAGATTGTAAGCCCCGGCTTTGGATAGGTGCAACGCTTCGGCAAGCTGCTTTGCGTTCAGCACATCGGGTAGATTTGCAAACGGCTCTTTGCTCATTGATACTCCTTTCCCACACGAAAAACAGCAGCCACCTTTCGGGTGACTGCTGCCGTTCTGCGTCATTTACTTGTCCAGATATTTTCCGTATTCAGCGGTCACAAAATCCTCATAGGCACTTGCGATTTTTGCAATCCGCTTGTGTACCGCACTTGCGGTTTTGTAGCCAACCTTGTCTGCGATCTCCTGCTCGGTGTGTCCGTCCATTCGTAGCTTCAATATCTCCCGGTCTTTGTCGGTGATATTCTGCTCGGCAAAGGCGGCAATCTGCATTTCGGAGATAACCATCTGCTCAAACTCGCTTCGTGGGTCGGCTACCTCAAAAATGTCTCCGTTCTCGCTCTCCATCATTTCGTCCAGAGAGATAGGCTTGCCGGAACGGTTGTGATACCACTTCCGCATGAAGTCGGTCTTGACGGTGCTACTTGTGGTTTCGTAGTCCTCAACCGTCCTGTTCTCCCAGATAGCATCAATCATCGGTTGCCAGTTTTCTTCCGCAATTACCATATCGGTGACATTGCCGATCAGATTGCTGAACTGCTGATAGGTCAGCCACGGCACTTCAACACCCTGCGGGATATTGTATAGGTTTTGAAAGCCAAGTCCGTGTTGCTCAAACTTCATTCGGATATATGGAATGATGTTGTATGAGAGCCGCCACAAGGGGAAGTAGCCCGCATACTGCTTCACATCGCCGGGAATATCACGGTAGTTTCCCTTGCGGTCTTTCACTTGGAAGAACTGCCATGCGCTCCACGAATAGCAATCCCACACAAGCAGCTTAAACATATCGTCACAAACGATGCTGTCATACTTGTCCGTCCGCAAAACCTCGTAAGGGCAGCGTGGCAAGTCAAAAGCCGGTTTCCACTTCTCGGCAAGCTCCTTTGGCAGACTGTAAAACAAAGTCAGCCACGATTTGTCGCTATCCTGAGGTATCTCGATGATTTCACCGGGCAGCACCACAAGAAAGCCTTTGGGGTCTTTCGGTTGTGTCATAGCGTCACCTCCAATCGTTTATTTTTGCCCCTCTACTATATATGGCATGAGAAAGTTCAAATTGTTCCAATGCGTCAAAAGTTTTTTGAGATTTTTTGAAAAAACCTCGGAAAGGAATGGAAAGGATAGATACGATATGATTATAGCAAAAAAGTGTGAATAAATCTATTGCTTCTACGCAAGGGCAAAAAAATAAGCGATACTCGGTCAAAAAACCAAGTATCGCTCATTTTTTCGTTAGCCAATCCCGCCTGACAGATGCCGTAAGTGTAATTTTTGGTGAATTACTTTCTTACGAGCACCCGCCAAATCGGCGGGGCTTAATGCAATTTATTTGTTTGCTTTCTTTTTATACGGTTTACCGAAAAGTATGCACAACGGAGTATTGTTTATAATCGGCGGCAAAATGCTGACAATGGCGGTTATTATAACAAGTGCGACAAAAACCACGGCGATATATATCAAATACGAGTTGAGCGGGATTTTTCTGATAAAATGCATGAGGAAAGTCAAAACTGTCGGGTGGAATCCGTAGAATATAAGACTGTTTTTTCCTATGTATCCGAACAGTTTGCTTTTTCCTATCCATTTGCACAGGCAAAGAATTGCCAGCGACATCGCAATGCCGGCAAGAAAATACAGCGGCAAAGAGCCATAATCGGCCTTATACATATTCACATATCGCAAGCCGGATGTTATCTTCAGGTTTATAATGGTCAGAGCCAGTCCAACGACAAGATATGCAGGGAAAAGCCATTTGCAGAGAACTTTTTCTTCCAGGTTGCGCACGGCAAACCCGACGGCATAGAAGACCATAGCAAAAGGCACGATATCAATCGACCACGGGAGATAGAGAAACCCGTATCTGCGCAGAAGAAAAGCTGATAGAACGGATATTGCTATGACAACGGAGATGAGTATATAGTTTCTTTTTCGCAGCAAAAAATAGGCTGCTATTTCCGTAAGAAAAAGCACCGCCATGAACCACAACATATTATAGTGCCTTTGAACCACTATCAATTTAAATTCCTGAAAAACGGTGCAGTCAAGCGGAGTTTTAAAAATATATATCCTAATCGCGGAAACGGCCAGACAAATAACCGTAAATGTGGCATAAGGAACCAGAATCGACTTTGTCTTCTTTAAAAGATATTTTCCGAATCCGACGCCTTCGCTCTTATGAAAAAAGCCTGATATCATGAAGAAAAGCGGAATGCTGAATGAATATACAATCGGTAGCAGCAGCGTTTTGCACCCCATATCCGAATTAATATATTCAAGACAGTGTCCCAATATAACGCTGAGCATCGCGACACCTTTTGCGCAATCGACCCATTTCAATCTCGGTTTCGCCTGGATAGTATTACTTTTCTGCACTCTTATCAGCCCCTATAGGTTGAATTTATTTATATCAGTATATCATAACCAAAGGCAAAAATAAAGAGTTTTTTCTTTGCGTTGGGAACAAAAAACAATCCCCTGCGTGGGGTGAGCCATGCAGGGGTGAATCTGACTTTTTATCAGTCCTCGTTCTCTTCCTTGATCTTTTCGACTATCTCGTCGGGTATCGCTTCGCCGTGGTGAACGACGAGGATGCAGAGAGTCGAGAGGATGAAGGCTATCGGGCAATAGTAGAACAGGGACATATATGTGCCGGTAAGCATACGGACTATACCGTAGATTATCGGGGTAGCTATCTGCGCGGAGAAGGTTGCGGTGTAATAATAGCCGGTGAATGTGCCGACCTTGTCGATGCCGCCGATCTCGAGCACGAGGGGCAGGGTGTTGACGGTGATGAACATATTCGCCGCGCCGCCCACGACAAGAGCTACCCAGATGAGCGCTCCGCTGAGTGCGTTGATGTGAAGTATCTCGGTCAGGAGATATGCGCCGAATGCGACGATGAATATGGCAAGTCCGCCGAGTATGGTCTTTTTGCGGCCGAACTTCTTGCCGAGCCAGCCCGCGGGGATAGCGGCGATTGCGGAAGCGGCGGCAAATGCGGTGGTCATGATGGTTGCCTGAGCGGCGGTCTTATGAAGAATCTCATCGGCAAACAGCGCGAAGAAAGTTGAAATCGCGTTCGTGCCGCAGAAGAGGAAGAACAGACCCATGAGCATGAAGATGAGGCTTCTTCTCTCGCCGGAGGTGAGCTTCTCCTTCTTTCTTGCTTCTTTTTCTGCCTTTGCGGCTTCCTTTTCAGCCTTGCGTCTTGCCTCTGCGTCGGCGGCCTGGTTCATCTCGCCCTGAACCTTAATACGGCTGTCGGGCTCTTTGACAAAGAAGAGTATGACGAGCATACCGATTACCATAACGGCGGCGCCGAGCAGGAAAACGTAGGGGAAGGTGTTGAGCTCGTTGAACTCAGGAGACTTCGAGGAGATTCCCGTGGATGCGCAGTAGATAGCGGTGACGATAGTGCCGGCGAACAGGCCGAGCGCGCCGCCGATGCCACCCATGAGGTTGATGACGGCGTTGCCTTCGGAGCGGATGTCACTGGGGGTCAGGTCGGGCATGAGCGCGACGACGGGAGCTCTCCAAAGCGACATGACGAAGACGAAGAGAATGATGAAGAGCATCGTCAGCGGAAGCGAACCGACTTTTATCGCGACTATCGGGATTATCGCAAAGAGGATAGCCGAGATAGGCGCGCCGAAGATAACATACGGACGGCGCTTGCCGAAACGGGAATGAGTGTTGTCGGAAAGCTTGCCGAAGGTCGGCTGGAAGATGACGCCGAAAATATTATCAAACGTCATGATGATACCGATGAACAGCGGGACAAGCGTTATGCCGCCTGCGGCGGTTGTAACATCCTCGCCGTTTGCCGCGGCGAACTCGGCGAGAGCCGGGAACGCGGCGTTGAGCTTTGCCGACCACGAGGTTATCGTGGCGCTGTTATTGAGCAGGTGGTTGAGTATCTTGGTTATGTAGGGATCGTAGATTGCCCATGCGATAGACGACGCAAGGAAACCGAATCCCGTGAGTATCGTGTGCGGATAGTGCAGCTTGCCGTTGGGCTTAGCACAGAAATACTGCTTCGCTTTTTCCATGTTTGGTTATAACCTCCTTAAATGCCGCGCGGCCGGTTCGTCATGTGCGCGGTCTTAAACAGTGTAATTGTAACATATCTGCTCTGATTTGCAAATAGTTTTTTAAACTTATTGCATAAAAATATATTTTTATCTATTTATTTCAGGAAGCCGCTGACTATGACCTCTTCAGCTTCCTCTTCAGTCAGCCCGAAGGTCATGAGCTTTAAGAGCTGGTCGTTGTTTATGCGCCCGATAGCCGCCTCGTGGATTATCTGCGCGTCGGCGTCGTTGGCGGTTATCTCCGGAATGGAGCGTATCTTCGCCTTGTCCATGATTATCGAGTCGCACTGGACATGGGCGCGGCACTCCGTGTTGCCGACCGCTCTGGGATAGAACACCTGCTCGGAGTGATCCCTCGCGACGGAGCGGGAGACTATCTGCGCGCTCGAATTTTTGCCGTTCAGGTTCACGGTCATATTTGAACGGGCTTTCTGGCTGCCGTGGGTGAGCAGGCGTTCGGTGATGACTATCTTGGCGTTCGCGTCGAGGGCGGCTTCAGTCTCGCGCAGAGTAGAGTCGACGCCCGCGAGCTGTATCATCTCCATCTCGCAGTAAGAGCCTTCTTCCATGGTCACTTCGGTAACGGGGTTGAGTATTCTCTCGCCTGTGCCCTCGCCTTCGCCGTAGTGCTTCTCGACATATTTTACTTTTGCGTTCTTGCCGATAAAGAAGCGGTGGATGCCGTCGTGCTCGGTCTTTTCGCCGCCGCAGTTGTGTATGCCGCAACCCGCGACTATCAACACATCCGCGCCCTCGCCGACATAAAAATCGTTATATACCTTGTCGTTTATTCCGGTCTCGGTGATGATAACTGGGATATGCACCTCTTCGCCCTTTGTGAACGGCTTTATATATATGTCTATGCCCGGGTTTCCTTTTTTGGGCTCTATTGTTATATTTTCGCTCGACTGTCTCGCGATGCCCTGACCGTTCTTTCTGATGTTGAACGCGCCCGTCGGCATTGAATCCATGTCCGCTATTGTGTGCAGCAGCGACATATCGACTTTTTTGAGCAGATCCTGCATATCATTCACCGTCCTTTCTGTTGAAGTCGCAGCTCTCATCAAGCTCGCCGAGCAGCTGCGGAAGAATCTCTTCCTTTGTGCCGCGCGTGCGAATCTTGCCCTTTTCGACGACTATCATCTCGTCGGCGAGCTGCATTATGCGCTCCTGATGCGAAATTACTATCACTGTTTCATATCTGTTCTTGCACATCGAGCGGAAGCTCTCGACAAGCATTGCGAAGCTCCACAGGTCAATTCCCGCCTCCGGCTCGTCGAATATCGCAAGGTCTACATTTCTCGCCATGAGCGTGGCAATTTCAACACGCTTGACTTCACCGCCCGAGAGCGACGCGTCAACCTCGCGGTTGAGATATTCACGCGAGCAGAGCCCTACGCTCGTCAGATATGCGCAGCAGGCGTCCTCGGGCAGCTCGCTGCCGTGGGCGAGGCTCAGAAGCCTGCGCACCGTGAGCCCTTTGAAACGCGGCGGCTGCTGAAAAGCGTAGCCGATGCCGAGTTTCGCGCGCTCGGTGATGCTCATATGAGTTATATCCGCTCCGTTATAGATTATCTGTCCCGCGGTCGGCTGCTCGATGCCCATAATGAGCTTTGCGAGCGTGGATTTTCCGCCGCCGTTCGGTCCTGTTATGACAACGAACTTGCCGTCGTCAAATGTGAGGCTGATATCGTCGATTATCTCAAGCTCGTCGTCCGCACTGCCGACCGAGAAGGAGACATTTTTCAGTTCAAGCATATTCTGCTTCCTTTCGCTTATTTATATGCAGGTTGATTATACAGATTTTTTATTGATATGACAAGATATTTTGCGCCGATATTTGCATATGATGCGCCGGTAATTTAAGCTTTGGCGTTATTTTATGAGTTTTTTGTAAACAAAGTCTGATTTTATTTGAATTTTTATAAGAAAGCTGATAGAATGAAGAGGTAATGCTACCGGACAAGGAGGTATCGGTTTGTCAGATAAAGAAAACCTGCAGCCGCTCGAAGAGAACGAGGCTGCCGAAAAGGAAGAAAAAAACTTTGAGTATGACAGAACGCTTTGCAGCCTTTGCCAGAAGAAGGCGCGCGAAGAGGGCAGCTATTACTGCGAGGACTGCCGTACCAAGATGATGAAGACGAAGATAAAGGGCGGTTCCGTAGTTGCCGCGGTGCTCTGCGTGATAGTTTCGCTGTTCGCGCTGATGCTCCTGGGCGCAAACGCCACGCAAATGGTCGGTCTGCTTGAGGCGGACTCCCTCTTGAACCAGGGCTATGTCAACGCCGCGCTCAACAAGGTGTCCCAGGCGAGCGAGGCAAACGCCTCTCTCAACGACAGCGACTTTATCTCGAACCTGTCGAAGACCCTCGGCAATCAGACGATATTCACCCTCGGCTACGGCGAGACCGCGATGACCGCGAAGATCTATGCAAAAGGCTACACCGAGATAGACGCGGGCGGATATGTTGTGAACACTCTCGGCGAGGACGCAGTGAAATCCGACCTGAGGCTGCTCGGTATGCGCAAGTTCGTCAAGGCATATAACGGCTACAACACCACGCAGGAGCAGGCATATTCGATTCTCCAGAACTATGCCAACGCCGAAGCGAAGGATATCCCCTACGACGATCTTATCAAGAAGCTTGACGCTCTCAAGGGTCAGGACGGAATTGAGGATCAGTATATCGAATACTACAAGTGCTATATCGCGATGATGGCGGACAAGAGCATCGACACCCAGCTCGAGTTCCTCCTGAAGATGGAAAAGGAATATCCCGCGGGTCTCATGATCTACGGTCCGACAATTGCGGATTACTACTATCGCTCGGGCGACTATGCGAAGTCCGTTGAATACGCCGACAAGATGATTGCAAAGAACCGCAACTACTCCTCCGCCTATGAGCAGAAGGTCATGGCTCTGCTCGCACAGGGCGACGCCGACGGCGCCGAGAAGGTCTGCGACCAGCTCGATACCGCCGAGAATGCGGCGGGAGTTGCAAGCGGCGATTACACATCGTACAGCCTGCGTGCCAACCTCTATTGGTACACCGGCAAATACGACGCGGCGATAAAGATATGCGAAGAGGGCATCGAGGCATCCGGCGGCGATTCGGATATCTACCGCAACGAGGCTATCGCCTATATGCTCAAGGGCGACTACGCAAAGGCTAACGAATGCGGAAAGAACGCATATCAGTTCTCCATGAACTACGGCGATCTGACGCTCGATATAATCAACACCGCGGCTCTTGCAGCGGGACTTGCAAAGGACGATGATACCTACAAGACGCTTCAGGATTATCTCAAGACCTACAACTACGAGATAAGCACGGTCGTCACGGACTGCCTTGCAGGCAAAAAGACCGTCGAACAGGTCTTCATCACTGACGGAGGTGTCATCTCATGATTTCAACTGTTATCTATTTCATCGGCAAGGTGCTCACCTTCCCCGGCGCATATATAAAGGCTTTCTTTGAGCATCTTATCGCAAGAGCGTTCAGTATCCCCGTTGAGGATACAAAGTATCTCAGATTCACCGACGGCTGCGGCCATGTCGAGCATGACGCGATCGGCAGCAAGGCGAAGATATTCTTCTATTGCCTCCTGCCCGGTCTGTTCACTGCGATAATCGGCACGCCCATGCTCTATATGGGCTTTGCGGGTCTGTTCTTCTTCAAGATCCCCGCCGATTCGAGCACTATGCTCATGTTTATTGTCTATTGCATCCTGTTCTATCTCGGCTTCTCGCTGTGCGCGAACCAGTATCCGCTTATGGAGGATGCAATCGGTCTGTGGCACGCGCTCTACGGCAAGGACGGAGCGAACCTGTTCGTGAAGATCGTTCTCTTCATCCCGACCGTTCTTATTATAGCGGGCGCGTTCCTCGAGAGATACGCATTGAATATTCTTCTCATGGCAGGCACTGTTGCCTTCGCCGCACTGACAGCATAACAAAATAAATAAGTTGCCTCCGCACAGGTCACTCTCTGCGGGGGCGCTTTGCAATCGGAGAAACTTTTATGGAATATAATTTCAAACTTTGCGTCATTTGCACGGGCGATTCGGGCGCGGCGGAAAATCTCGCCTATTCGCTCGTAACCCGCGGCGGCGTTCGCCTTGTAATCTGCGCAGAAAATGCGGATATCAAAAAAATCCCGACGGCGGAGAACAGCAGGATAGATTTTGCACCCTGCTCCGTTGAGTCAATCAATTCCGTCCTCGCTTCGCCCGATGCCCCGCTCGTCATGTTCGCCGATGCCGGGATCACTTTTGCGCCCGGATTTGTCGGGCTGCTCGAAGATAAGGCGGTCGTTTTTAACGCTGCTGCCGAAGAGAAAAATTCGCCGCGCAAGCTCTACCGCGACGGATTCTCAGTCCACGAGGCGTTCTCGCCTGCAGTCGGCGTGAATTTTGTCATGCGCTCGGAAGTTATAAACGAGCACAAAATAAAGCTTTTATCCGCAAGCCCGGCGGGCTTCGCCGCGTTTGCCGCGCAGTATGCCGCATATGAAAATTTTGAAACTATACACGAAGTGCTTCTCTACGGCGCAAAGCCGATAGATTGGAACGCCGAAAGCTTTGATATCATTGCAAGGAGCGCTTCAACTAAAGGCGGGCTTTCCGCTCTGACGCTTCTGCTCTCGGCTTACTGCGGGCTTGACAAGACAGGAAAAGAAGCTGAATTCGATGCATTTTCCGCGGCGGCAAAGCCGTTCTTTGAAAACGAAGCTTACAGTGCATATGCCATCGCGGCTTTCGGCATTGATTCCGCTCTGTTAAAAGAGGGCTGCCGCGCCGGCGAGTTCGTCTCAGCGGGCACGAACGCCATGTACAAAGAAGTGACTCTGCCTATTCTCGCCGACGATGTCGTGCGCGATTTTTACGGCGGCAAGCTCAGCTTCGGTACTCTGCGCCGCTGCATCGCCGCGTGGCTCTATTTCAAGCTTTATCGAATGGGCGGAGCGGCAAAGAAGCTCGGCTGCAAAGTCTGCTCAAAACTCGCCGGGGGTGACCTGAATGTCTGATTTTCCATTCAGAGCCACGATACTCATTCCCGTCTACAATGTCGAAAAATATCTCGACGGCTGCATAAACTCGCTCAAAGAGCAGACTGAGCCGTTCGGGAACATGGAGATACTCCTGATAAACGACGGAAGCCGGGACAACAGCGCAGATATCTGCCGCCGCTGGGCTGATGAATATGAGAATGTCCATTTCTACTCAAAAGAGAACGAGGGACTTTCAAAGACAAGAAACTTCGGTCTGCGCCATGCGCAGGGCAAGTATATCTTCTTTCTCGACTCCGACGACACTTTAGCTCCCGATACGGTCAAGAGCGTTGTTGACTATTTCGACACGGTCTATGACGAGGTGGATTTAGTCACCTACCGCATCACGCAGTATTTCAAAAATGCGCCGCCGGTCTATCATTTCAGATACCGCACGCTGACCCATACGGGCGTGTACGATTTAGACGACCCCAAAAACAGATTCATCACGCAGACGAATGTAAATATCTGCGTCAAGAATGATAAAAATAACGGCATTTTCTTCGACGAGTCGCCGAATTTCAGGCACGAGGACGAGAAATACTGCTGCGATATCCTGCGCCGCAAGATGAAAATAGGCTTTTGCCAAAAGGGCGAATACAGATATAATCGCGGCAACGAGAACAGCATTGTTTCAACCGTTTTCTCGCCCTATTATATATTTGAAACCTCCATGGCTTTCTACGAGGAATTGTTCAACTCGTTCGGCGGCAGAGTTCCGCCGTATTTCCAGGGCATAGTTTTCAACGACCTGCGCTGGAAGCTCAAGGAGGACAAGCTCCTGCCCTATCACTATTCGCCCGAGGAGTTCGCGCGCGCGAACCGGCGCATCGATGCGCTGCTCAAACAAATGGACGAGGATACTATAATATTGCACCCGTCCGTCAATGAATATCATATCCATTACTGGCTCTCGCGCAAGCCGAATTGCCATCCGACGATAATAACAGATGACGGCAAGCTCAGCATTGCGGCGGACGGAAGAAAGATTTTTTCGGCGTCCTCGTTCCCGCTGATGATGAGAAAAATATTCGTCGAAAACGGAAAAGCGAGACTGCTCTCGTTCATAAAATCCCCCGTGTTCTCGCATCTCGGGCGCGGCGAGTGGAAAGTAATAGCTTCTGTAGACGGCGAAAAACGCAAGCTTGAAACTTTCACCTCCGTTTTCAGCGCGCAGGATTCCGCAGTCAACGTTGTCGATTTTCCGGCGTTCTTCTGCGAATTCCCCGCAGACGGCAGGCACGAGATAAAGTTCTTTATAAGCATACGCGGCAAAGAATACCCGACGAATCTTCTCGCCGAGCCGACAGCCGTGTTCAGCCGCAAAATACGCATGTATGTCCGAAACGGAGTGATGTTCACACTCAGCGGCAGGACGCTCGTCAGCAGAAGCGTTGACGAAAATGAGAAGTACCGTGCCGAGCGCGAGCAGAGCAAGAATTTCAAGGGCAATGTCAAAAAGCTGCGCAACGCTGCTATTGAATACCGCAGAGCGCACAAAGTCGAGCTATACTACGACCTGCACACGGTCGATTTCGACAACGGATATTATCAGTTCAAGAACGATATAAAGCACAACGACGGCGTTGAACGCTACTATATCTACAGCCGCGAATATAAGAATATCGACGAGCTGTTCACAAAAGATGAGCAGACGCATCTCGTGAAGTTCGGCTCGGAGAAGCACAAATTGCTCTATCTCTCGGCGCGCGTGATATTCACGGCGTTCTACGGCGTGACTCCCGTCTCTCCGTTCGGCTCGGCGGCGGGCGAGGTGCCCTATGCCGATCTGCTCGATTTCAAGACCGTCTATCTCCAGCACGGAGTGCTTCACGCCTCACTGCGCTCGCAGAACTCGGTCGAACGTTGCCGCGCGGATAAAATCGTTATTTCCGCTCCGTTTGAAAAGCAGAACTATATGACGAACTATCACTACCCGGAGGACAATCTCATCCCGACCGGTATGGCGCGATATGACCATATCGACAGAAATAAAAAGGCGAAAAACAGGATTCTCTTCGCCCCGTCGTGGCGCAAATACCTGACTCAGGAGATAAACTCCTCGAAGTGGGAGCTGATAGACTCAAAGCTCAAAAACTCCGACTATTTCAGGAATTTCTCACGTTTTCTTGAGAGCGAGGAGCTGCACGAGCTGCTCGAAAAGACGGACACCTATCTCGATGTCAAGCTCCACCCGATAATCGCGGACGCCGAAGGACTGTTTGATATCAAGAGCCCGCACGTCGTCATGGCGGGCGCGCATGTTGATATTGAGGACTACAAGATGTTTATAACGGACTTCTCGTCTTTCGTGTTCGACTTCGCTTATCTCTGCCGCCCGGTGCTCTATTTTGTGCCGGACTACGGACAGTTCAAGGCGGGCATGAATCACTACCGCGAGCTCGATCTCCCGTTTGAAAAAGCCTTCGGTCCGCTCGTCCTCGACCCGGAAAGCGCGGTGGAAGAAATAAAGAAAGCCGCAGAAAACGGCTTTGAGCCCGAAAAAATATATGCCGAGCGCATGAGCGGATTCTACTATCCGCTCGAAAACTGTGCCGAGGCGCTCTATAACGAAGTGAGCTCGTGGAAGCTCAAGTGATATAGCACGATCCTCCGTAAAACAATACGGAGGATCGTTTTATATCTCCCTGAACACAGCGGCAAATCCGCCGGAGGGACGCATTGCTATATCTGCGCTGTCGGCGCTCGTGACGGATATCTTCACTTTGTTATACCCGCGCTGATCTGCGAGGTCGTCCGTGTATATCTCGGCTTCGTATTTCGCGCCGTCTTTTAAAAATGAGAACGGCAGATTGATTTTCCGCTCGCTCTGAGCGCTGTTAAACACGGCGGCGTACCATCTGTTTCCACTTCGCCGCGCGAAGATTGCAATCTCGCCTATCTTGCTGCCGGGGAGGACGTGTGTCTCGTTCCAGATTATCGGCAGGGGAGAGACAAACGAATCGAGCCCGTGCGCTTTCAGAATTGACGGGTCTTCGCTGACGGTGAAGAATGCCGAGTTGTATATTACGGCTGAGGCGAGCATATGGCAGATGCTGACTTCGTTCAGACATCTCGGCACGGAGAAGCACAGCGGCGTATAATCCGCGTTGCCGCCGAGCATCCTTGTGAATGGAAGAATCGTGTCATTGTCCGCGTCTGCCTTGCATTGGAGCCCGCGTATCGCCTCCATGCTCATCACATTCGGGAATGTGCGACGCAGCCCGGTCGGCTTCTGCGGATTGTGGTATATAACCATGAGTTTGTGCTCCGCCGCCTCGCGCGCGAAACGGCGGTAAAACTCGGTCATGAACTGTGTCTCGCTCTCGATGTGGTCGAGCTTTATGCCCTTTATCCCGAGCGTTTGACACTTTTTGAAGAACCTGCGCCTGTATGGTGTGAACCAAACCTTGTCCATGGCGGACTGCCAGAGCCATATCCCGACCGAGCGCTTTTCTGCGTCGTCAACGAGCTCTTTGACCTTTTTGAACGCGCCGCGTTCCGTTTTTGCCCAGTCGCGCCAGCCGTTGTCCGCGAGGTTATATTCGTATCCCGCCTGCTCCGCGAGGGCGTTGAATTCCATTATCTTTTCAAATCGGCGGCTGTGCTCTTCATCTATAAAATACGACCACGCGCTCTTGCCCGGACGTATCCAGTCGGCGTTTTCGTATGCTTTGTCATTCACGGGCGCTGCGGCGTGGGCTATAACGCGGCAGTGAACGAGCTGATCGAGCGAGCGGCACACGGTGACTATGCGCCACGGAGTTTTCCCGCCCTTTATAAAGAACTTGTCCGTGTCCCACAGCTCCGTTTTGAATCTGCCCGCGCCGAGCGAGCGCAGAGCCATGCCGGGGTAGTTCTCGATATCCGATTCGGTTATCATTATATATATGCTTTTCCCGGGAAACTCGAATGCGGTCATGCATGAGAAAACTTCGCTTTGCGAAAGCTCCGATGTCTTTTGCGTCAGCGTCTTGCCCTGCATCTTTTTGAGGTCGGTCTGATATCTGCAAACGGTGTCGCCGGGCACGTTGAACCGGGTCAGCTCGTCGCTGATAAGAAGCCCCGTATCTTTGCCGAACAGTAGACGGAATCCGAATCCGTCGTTCCATATGCGCACCTCGAGCGAGTATATAATTTTTCCCGCGCGCACGGGGAAGATATAATTTATGTGCCTGTCGGTAATATCCGTCTCGGTGTCGAGGTCGCGGTAGGTCTCTTCGCAGGGCTCAATTTTCGGCTCGCCGAGTGTGATATCCGCGCCGATATTTTTGCTGCCCTGAACGAGCAGACCGATTTCGGACGGCTTGATTACGGTAATTCCGCCGACCGCCGCCGAATATGTAAGCCTGCCGCCGGAGACAGTCACCTCAAGCGCGCCGTCGGGGCTTTTTAGAATATATTTTCCCGCTCCAGGGGCGAAATTTGAATCGCCGCTTGATTTCTTCTCAAACAGCGAATATGCCGCAAAACGGGCGCGCGCTCCTATCCCGAGCAGCCGCCGCCCAGTCTCTCTCATCATGCCGATCCCTCCGTTACGTTGCATATTATAATATATTTTATTCTGCAACACAAGTTGATATTTGACCTCGGATATGATATAATCCGATTAACTTGAGTATAAGGAGAAGTTCTATGAACAGTAAAGTAGTTATCACCACGGACAGCCCTGCGGATCTGAGCGCAGAACTTGAAACAAGATATGATATACATGTCCTGCCGCTGTATGTTAATCTCGGAGGAAAATCATACCGCGACGGAATAGATATAACCACTCCCGATATTTTCAGGCACTACGACGAGACGGGCGAGCTGCCTACGACCTCGGCTATTCCGATAGGCGACTACGAGGCCTTCTTCAAGTCCTTTATCGACGAGGGAAAGAAAGTTGTCCATTTCTCGCTGAGCTCCGAGATATCCTCGACCCATCAGAACGCGAGACTCGCCGCGGAGGGAATGGACGGAGTTTATGTCATCGACTCGCGCCACCTGAGCTCCGGTATCGCGCTCCAGGTCATAAGAGCCTGCGAGATGCGCGATGAGGGCATGAGCGCGGAGGATATAGCGAAGGCCGCCGTTGATTTGAACAAAAAGACCTGCACGAGCTTTGTGCTTGACAAGCTCGAATATATGAAGAAGGGCGGCCGCTGCTCGACCATAGCCGCGCTCGGAGCTAACTTGCTCTCCATCCGTCCGTGCATCGAGATGAAGGACGGCAAGCTCGGGGTTGCGAGAAAGTATCGCGGAAAGATACTCGACGTCAAGAAGAAGTATATCGAGGACGAGCTCAGCGCCCATAAGGACGACGCCGACCTCTCGCGCATTTTCCTGACCTCGTCGAGCGCTTCGGATGCCGAGGTGAAGGAGCTCACCGCGCTGATAAAGAGCATTCTCCCGTTCAAGGAGGTTCTCATCGGCTGCGCGGGCTGCACCATCGCAAGCCACTGCGGACCCGGATGCATGGGAATACTTTTCATGACTAAATAAATGAAAGAAAAAGCCGCCGCCTGTCTGAATTTCAAACGGGTCGGCGGCGTTTTTGATACGGAGAAAAGATGATTAAAAATATAATTTTCGATATGGGCAACGTGCTTCTTAAATATGATACAGACCTACCGCTCGGCGCGTTCTGCCCCGATGAGGAAGCAAAAAATTTTATCCGACGCGAGCTGTTCGAGAGCGAAGACTGGCTCGAGGGCGACAGGGGAAATATAACCGATGCCCAGATGCTCGCCGCGGCGAAAGCACGCGTTCCGGAAAAATATCACGCCGCACTCGAAAAGTGCGAGCGGCACTGGCCGGATTTTCTCAACAGAATTGACGGCGCGCCGGAGTTCTGCCGCGCGATGAAGCGGAGCGGGAGGAAAATCTATGTCCTCTCAAACGCGAGCGGGCGCTTCTATGAATATTTTCCGCGCTTTTACGATATGGACTTTTTTGACGGCGTGGTGGTCTCGTGCGACCTGCACATCATTAAGCCCGACAGGAGGATATACGAATATATCCTCAATAAATACGGGCTGAAAGCCGAGGAGTGTTTGTTTATAGACGACCGCGAGGAGAACGTGCGCGGGGCGGAAAAAGTCGGCATGAACGCGGTAAAATTCGAGAACAACTACGGCGAAATAAAAGAGAAATACGGGCTTTGACGGAGAGGGCTGCCGCTAAATGCGGCAGCCCCAAGTGTGTCGATAAACCTACTTTTGGTGGTCTCGCAAAAATCAAAGCCTCCCTTGTGTAAAGGGAGGTGGCGCGAAGCGCCGGAGGGATTGTTCTGAATAAGGGAAAAATTTTCAAAATGCTGAGTATTTTGAACTTTCGTTACAACAACCCCTCAGTCACGGCTTAGCCGTGACAGCTCCCCTTACACAGGGGAGCCTTGAGTCCGTGCAATGACAGACTTTTTCGACAGACTGAGGGCTGCCGCTGAATGCGGCAGCCCCCTGTTTTTATGATTTCTTTTTCGCTTTTATTTTCCGTCTGTATTTTGCAAAGCAGACTATGCTTGCGATGACAAGCCCGATGCCGATGACGAGCACCCAGTGCAGATAGTATGTGTTGAGGAACGGAATGAAAGAGTATACCGGCACGCGCGTTGTTGCCATGCGGTGTTCGTCTGATATCTGTGTCGTCCCATCGGGGAGTATCTCCATCATCGGACCGTGGTCGTAGGTCACTTTCTGATAAGACTCAATGACCTGCGACAGAGTCAGCAGCACGCCTATTATGATAACTCCGAGCACGAGCGTGACTATTCCTGTGATGAGCAGCTGGCGGCTCTGCTCCACCTTTCTGACATTTGCGGCGGTGCGGGCGACTGCGGGGATGTCCTCGTCGCTGTCGAGGTTGTCCTTTATGAGATAGTCGGTCGTGACGCCGAAAAGCTTGCTTAACTGTACTATGTTGTCCGTGTCCGGAACGGCGGTGCCCGTCTCCCTTAATTAAAGATATTGTTGGGTAAAAAAGAA
>ULRK01001414.1_pt1 | contig 21171 bp, 21 predicted proteins | sample 1955341 | NCBI WGS metagenome assembly ULRK01 (sample SAMEA4835680, study PRJEB28245) | human gut metagenome | biome: gut microbiome; material: fecal sample | place: Denmark | collected 2008
TTCACCATCAATAAGAAAGAACAACCATCATGGCTATCAAACTCATCGCCAACTACAGCAAACGCCTCGGGTTGCCGGGGTATTCCTCCCATCAGTTCGAGGTATCCATCGAAACGGAAATCAGCAACACATCAGAGTTGCCATTCGAAACAGAACGGCTCTACGGTTCCCTTCAGGCCGCCGTCGATGCCCAGATCCAACAGGTCGGGTTCGTCCCTGACGAATATTACGGCACACAGGCTACACCAAGGCCAGTTCCCGGGGCTTCCTGCTCACAGATGATATACCACATCATCCGTGAAACAAACACCGCCTGCAAGCACTCCCGAGACCTCTGTTGCAACCGTTCCCGCATGGAAGTGCTCGGAAAAGCAACAGTCGCTCATCCTGGAACTGGCCGGGAAGACCGGGCTGGATGACGCAGCCCTGAACGAACTGGCTACACGGAGATTCAACAAGTCCGTTGCCATGCTCAACCGCATGGAAGCTTCCGGGCTGATCGACGAACTGATGAATCGCTCCGGTTCATCATCCAAACGTTCGGCATCAGGCAGGAACAACTACACCCGCCGTCCCGCTACGACCTATGCCGGTAACTCCAACCCGTACTGACCATGATCGCTCCCGTACCCCGCTCCATACGTTCATCCTCCCTGCACCCGGCTATCGCATTGGTGAAGAAGGTTCCTTCGGAGGCTTCTTCTCCCTCTGCCGTACGCCCGGACTACCTGTCTCCCTCCTCGGTCAAATCGTATCTGTCGTGTTCCCTGCGCTTCTTCTTCGAGAGGGTAGTGCAGATACGGAAACCGACGACGGTCGCCCTGCATGTCGGCAAGGCCATCCACGCCACACTCCAGTCCTTCAACCTCGCCCGATGGCGGGGAGAGGACAGCAGTGAGACGGCCATGGAAGAAGCCTTCTCCACCCACTTCCTGGAGCTGGAAAAGACGGAAGGACCGGTGGACTACGCCGACGAAGAAACGAGACAAAAAGTCCGTTCCTGCGCCTGGAACACCGTCAAGGCCTACATGGCCTCCGACAAGGTTACTTCACAGATGCCTCTGGGAGTGGAAGTAGGACTGTCGGCTACCATCCCCGGTCTGCCGGTTCCCGTACGAGGCGTCATCGACCTCGTCCAGCACGACCTGACGGCAGTGGACTATAAATCCGCTGCTGCCAAGCCGGATGCCGGGCACGTCGCCTTTGATCACGAACTCCAGCTGGTTACCTATCAGATGATGATCGAAGAAGCCGCGGGAGACACGCCTCCGTCACTGGATCTGATCTACCTGGTCAAAACGAAGACTCCGCAGGTAATCCGAGTCAAAATCCCGCCAGCCAACGAAAAGCGTAAGCACCGCATCGCCGACCTGTACAGGATTGCCTACGAAGGCGTCACTTCCGAGCGTTTCCATCCCCAGCCTGGGATGCAATGTTCGTGGTGCCAGTACAGGAAGGAATGTTCCGGGTGGTGTAAGCAGTAAAGGAATAGTGTCGCTTCAGAAGCCCACCGTGAGGGTTGGCTTCTTTTTAGCTGAAAGGTAATATGATTTGATTTTTTTGAATCATAGATTTTTAGAATTGCATCCAAAAAATCTTACATGTAAACTATGACGTCCTGTCGACAGAATATGGAAATTTTCTTTTACAGCCGGAAAGGGACATCTAGAATCTGAAATAGTTTTTCTTTCTAAGCATTCTACTGATTAAATAATATTCTACAATACATGTGTTATTTGAAAGGAAAGTAAACAAATGGGTTTTTTTGTATTAAAGTCGTGGTTAGCCAAAAGGCCGAAGTGGCTGCAAGTCGCAGCAAAACATTTGATAAACGGTGAAGATTTGGATGATGCCACTATTTCTAATTTGGCAGTGTTGTGCAAGCAAGAAGCCAATGATGAATTCCCTGATATTGATTGTAGCATTCCTGATGGAATTTTTGATTCGCAAGACAATGAAGAAATACGTTTGTGTTCCATCAAAGAAGTTGTAGGGGTGAACAAGTTGGCCCCTCGAAAGCCACTTAATTTTGGTAATAGTAATATCGCTGTTGTTTACGGCCAGAACGGTTCCGGCAAATCTGGCTATGTAAGACTCCTCAAGCATATTTGCGGGTCTAGGGACTGTGTCCGTGGACAACTGTACAAAAATGTTTTTTCTTCAAAAAATGTTGATCAAAAAGCTAAAGTGTCCTTTTCCAAGGGTGGTGCTCTGTATGAATATGAATGGGTTGGATCGGGAATTTGTGACGACCTTACTTCTGTTGACCTTTTTGACACTTCGTTTGGCCGAGTATTTATGGGGAGTGAAGGTGAAGTCTGTTACGAACCTCCGGTCTTGTCTTTTTTCAGTAGGCTGACTGATGTTTGTGAGAGTGTTGCTGTTCAACTTGATGCAGATTCCAGAAGACTTGAATCAAAAATGTCGAGTATACCCAATCTTGTTCTTGATACTGAAGAGGGAGCTTGGCTTAAAAAGCTCAACGCCCAAGTAGCTGCTGATGCTATTGAATCCCACTGTTCTTTCTCGACAGACGATGAAATAGCGCTACAAGAACTTCAGAGAAGAATTTCTGAGACATCTCCTGCCGAAAAAGCCAAACACTTTAAGATTAAAAAAAGTCATATTGATAGCCTCATTAGTCATATTCAGATTTATCTCAATTCTCTATCTGATGAAAACTGTGAAAAAATCAGTACACTTAAAAAAGATTATATCCTAAAAAAAGATGCTGCTGAAGCGGCGGCAAAAAATGCATTTAGTGATACAAAACTCGAAGGTATTGGGTCTGATATATGGAGAGAATTGTGGCAAGCAGCACGACAATATTCAGAAGAGTTAGCATATAGAGAGCAGGAATTCCCATATACTCAGGATGACTCTATCTGTGTACTTTGCCATCAACCTTTATCAGGGGAAGCCAAGAAAAGGTTGATATCCTTTGAATCATATATAAAGGGTGAAATGCAAAGACAAGCCATTAACGCCCTCAGGGATGTTAATGAAGCAATTGCTGCTCTTCCTCAGATTCCCAATATTGACGAGTTAACAACAAAAATAAATGCTGCTGGTATTGAATGCCAGCAACTTATTGATGATATAAGTAACACAATAGTAATCCTCCAAGATAGGAAGTCAAAAGTATCATCATTTGGTTCAGAAGAAACTTGGGAGCTTTCTATCCCGTCCACTGAATGGATTGAAAAAATTAAAATAATTTCTAAAAGTTATGAAATAGAGGCAAAAAAATATGAGGAAGATGCTTCTGTTGATAATCGTACAGAACTACAAATTAAGCTAAAGAATCTACAGGCAAAAAAGTGGATTGCTGAACAAAAAATTGCAATTCAAGAAGAAGTTAATCGTCTTCAGCTCTTTGATCGACTTCAGGAAGCTAAAAAGAAAACTAGCTCTAGAGCATTGTCTATCAAAAAAGGTGAATTAGCAGAAGAGCTTATTACAGATGCTTTTGTTAATCGTTTCAATGACGAACTTAGAACTTTAGGGGCATCCAAAATTCGAGTTAAACTTATTAAGTCCAAAGTTTCTAAAGGGAAGGTTCTTCATACTCTCCAGCTGGATGGTGCTGAATATAATATTAATGAAGTCTTAAGCGAAGGTGAGAACCGTATTGTCTCCATTGCGGCGTTTCTTGCTGATGTCATGGGTAAAACTCATCCTGCTCCTATAATATTTGATGATCCAATCTCATCCCTTGATCAAGATTATGAAGAGGCTGTTGTCAAACGTCTTTGTTCCATTGCTTCCAGGCGACAGATTATCATTTTTACCCATCGACTTTCACTTCTCGGTATGGTTCAAGAATACGCCAAAAAGGCTAAAATTAATCCTGAAATCATTTGTATTCGTGAAGAATCTTGGGGGACAGGAGAACCTGGAGATACTCCACTTTTTGCAAAAAATCCTCTTACTGCTCTCAACGCACTCATTAATGATAGACTTTCAAACGCTAAGAAACTTTTTCATGAACAAGGGAAAGAAAGTTATGAACCCTTTGCCGAGTCTCTTTGTCGTGATTTTAGAATACTTTTGGAGCGTATGATTGAGTTCGAATTGATCGCTGATGTTGTCCAACGATATAGAAGAGCAATAAATACGATGGGGAAAATCTCCAACCTAGCCAAAATATCGGAAGAAGACTGTAAATATTTTGATGATTTGATGACGAAGTATTCAAGATATGAACACTCTCAACCACTTGAAACGCCAGTTCCTCTTCCAGAACCAGACGAACTTGAAACTGACTTTAATGGATTAAAAGCGTGGCAAGCTGAATTTAAAAAGAGATAGTTAGCCTCAAGCATACAATATCTTCGATAAATCCTCCACGCATTGAATTTTCGAGAGAAAATAAGTTGGTTAATTAAACTGAAAAATCCCCTCTCCCCGCGTCATATATCCATGAGGAAGTAGATTCTCTGCTTCCTGCCAGTGCCCGCCTCCCGGCTTTGTTCCGGGAGGCGGGCTTTTTGTTGCAACAAACCAACCATCAATGAATATGAATACTCACACATCCACCCACGAACTCTATCGCAACCGCGACAACAGCCCGCTGGACAGATTCCAGATCCGGCGCGTCGCTCCCTCCGTCTTTGCCGACCGCGAGGACGAGAGCCGTTCGAGAAAATACCGCTTTGTCTCTTCCGATTCCCTGCTCGACCAGATGGAAGAGGCCGGGTTCCTCGTCGTCGGAGCTCAGGAACAGCGTGCCCGGAAACCGGACGGCACTCCCACCCGCAAGCACCTGATTCGCTTCGCCCACCGGGACGTGCTGGAACACAACCGTGAGCAGCGCATCGAAGTGGTCATGATCAACAGCCACAACGGCAGCTGCTCCTACCAGCTCATGGCCGGGGTCTTCCGGCTGGTCTGCACCAATGGCCTGATTGTCGGGGCACGTATTGCTGCTATCAACATTCGCCACATGGGACATACCGGGGAAGATGTGATTGCGGCCAGTCTCCGGCTGGCCTCCGAAACGCCCCGTATCATGGACGACATTCGCCGCATGCAGGGAGTGGAACTCCCCTACAGGCGACAGGTGGACTTCGTTCATGAAGCGGCACAGCTGCGTATGGGAGACGACTACGAAGACAGGATACGCCCTGAAGCTCTTCTGTCGCCCCGACGCTGGAACGACATCGGCTTTACGGCGGGAGGTCCGGTTACCGTCTGGCAGTGCTTCAACCGGGTTCAGGAAAACCTGATCCGGGGAGGCGTTCCCTTGAAGCCATGGAAGGATGACGTCTACCGCCGCCGCTCCTTGCGGGCGCTCAACGGTATTGACGGCAATACGCGCCTGAACCGGGAACTCTGGGATCTGGCCGACAGCTATACCCTGAACAACTGACCCGAGACGACCATGAGAAGAAAACATCATCTGGGCTTGAGACGTATGAGACGGACTCCATCCCTGACCGGTCTGGAACTGTCCATTCTTCTGTACCTTCACGGCGACTTTGAACGCAGTGACGAGGAGATCATGGCGGAATGCCATGGCATCGAGCAGGAAAGCGTCAGACACGCCGTCCGTGATCTGGCTGGGCGGGAGTTCATCATCCGTACGAAGGAAGAGGAATTCCTGCTTCGTCCCGACTGCTGGCTGATTACCTATGCCGGACGGCAGGCGCTCAGGCAATGGGTGGCCGCTACCGCTCCGGCTCGTCGATCATCCCGGACAAGGGTTACCGCATGAGGCACGGCCATGAACATGAAAGACATCATGATCGCCCTGGTGGCGCTCGTACTGCTGTGTCTGCTGGGGCCGGTTGTCGTCGGCATCCTGTCGGCTCTGGTAGCCGTAGCTCCATACCTGCTCGCCGTGCTGTTGATCCTGGGCGTCATCGCCTTCTTCCGCAAGTAACCCTGACAGGAAAGGAATGAGATATGAAGACGATTCCCATCATCGCGCAACTGCGTTCCACGAGCGGATACGATACGGACGCTCCGTATGTGTATCTGGAATTGGATGCGGAGCTACTGGCCCGGATCGAGAAGGCGGTGTCGCTTTACAGCAGTCATCAGAACGATCCTTCGCTGGGGTTGAGCAAGCTGACGATTCACGGCCCGTCCATGACGGCTCTGGCGAATCTCCCGGAATTGACGGAAGAACAGCAGAAGTCTCTGGACGACGACGAAAGCATCCTGCTGGATTCGCCGATTCCGGAGACGGAACTGGATACACTGGAAAGCTGCATCCGGCTCTGTGGTGAGGGCATCGACATCCTTGATGCCTGGTGCCTGTACGCCATAGCCTGCAACAAGCACACGAGGGACATGTATGAAGCCAATATCGGGGCCGTACTGAGACACCGGCTCGATTCCCGCCATCACCCCGGAAAGGAGGTGTTGCCTGATGCTGACGATTGAGAAGTACAAGGGCACCCGCTTCTGGGCTGTCTTCCGCGACGGAGAGCTGTTGGCCGTGACCGTGTACAAACGGGGAGCCGAAGCGATCGTCAGGACGCTGGAAGCCAGGGACGGATAAGGCCGCCATTCAGCAGCTCTTCTTCATCATGAAGGAGAGCCGTTTTTTAGTTCATAGTGAAAATTCTCGAAATATGCCCTTTATTGATGGCATTCTCAGACTGTGACACATTCCCTCGGACGGTATAACCGTCCTGAGGTGCACCATTCGCTTCGCTCACGGTGCACCTCAGGAATGTTTCACAGCCTGAGACTATCATCAAGACTCGACGAAAATCATCTTTGGGCAATCGTCATTTTCTGCTACCGTGGCGAAGAGGAGATTCTCCCTCTCACCATTGAGCAGGCACGTACTACGCTTCCTCTCGCCAATATTCACCTGTTCGACGACAAGGCAGACCCCATTCCCGGGAAGCTCGCCGATGCTCTTGAAGAGATGGCCGGAGTGCATTATCACCAGACTTCGTTTGACCGTGGGGTCAATCTCAACGGCGCCGAGTGTATTCGCGGCGAATTGCAGTGCATGGTCAATGCCTGCGACGACGACGGAAATACAGACGGCGTTGTCATCAAGATGGACCCGGATACGCTGATACTGCGTTCTGGGCCGTTGCTTGACGCGATCTCGAAGGGAGCCGAATGGGTGTCCCATAATTCCATGAAAGGCCACTTCGCAGGCATGTTCTACGCCATGCGCCGGGGAATCCTCGATATGGTTCACAGGAACGCCAAGCTCATCGAACTCCCGGAAGGTGCCGCAGAGGACGAAACAATCGGGGCTCTGTGCTACCTGGCCGCTCAACGCAAGTCCTACGTATGGACGGACATCAGCAACCCGCAGAACCGCCAGTTCTTCGCCGCTTTCCCGGCGCAAGTGGCAGACGAACCTACGTACGCCCAGGAGATCCGCTTTGTCGCCAAGCACGGCTGCATCATCACGGTGGGCAATACGAACATCCTGGGGATGCCTCGTGCCTATCGCGTGAAGATCATGCGCGACCTGCTCAAGGGATATCGCAACCCGACGGAAGACGAGGCTCTGGCCGGCATACAGGAGGAAGAACCAGATCTTCCACCGGCCCCGGCTCCGAAGGCAGCGACTCCGAAGGCTGTGGCGGGTTTCCCGCCGGATGCTCCGGTTCCGGAAGGGAATGCTCCAGGCATCACCGTCGTTGACGACGAAGAATAACTTCCAGTGTCCATATACTCTGGTGGTTTCATGATACTAAACAGCCCGGCCCGTAATCCTGCGGGCTGGGCAATTTTCCAGTATGTTGCTTTTCTGTTAACTCGAAAGTAAACTATGACCATGAACGAGAAAGAAGAAAAAACGGTAAAGCCGAAATCCGATGTAGGCTACGACTATTATAAGTCCAGGCTTGAGGAAGAAAACAGAGTCAAGGAGGGGTTTTATCAGAAGACGAGTTTTCTGATTATCGCAATGACCTTGGTGGCTTCTTTTGCCCTGTACTTTCTCAAAATTTATTTCTCATGGGATCTTTACAGTCTTGTCTGCTGTAGCCTGGTGGCCGCCGGAGCGGTTTTGTTTATCAAGGCTTTCTGGCATGTCTACAGGATGACGCATGACTGTCCTACGAAGTATATGCCTGATCCAAAGGAGGTTCGTGATTATGAGAAAAAAGTATCTACAGAGGCGTTCAACGAATATCTTATAAATGAACTGGCTGACGCCGCAGCATACAACGCAAATACGAACATCAGGAGGGGGCAGCATTTCTACAAAGCTGAGATGTCTTTGATGTTTTCGTTTGTGTTCTTTGCGGTGTTCGCTATTGTGGGCTTCTCTATGAATTCATCAGTAGGTGATAAAGATACGCCTGATCCTCCTAAACCTGTCATTATCAAGACAGGAAGCGGCAATGGCAGCAACGGTCGCTAATTCCGTTACCCCCTGTTACGAGAGTGCTTGTGCAGGGGGCTTTTTGTTGCCCATGCGTGTCGCACTTATCTCATTTCCATGAAATGATATTGCTATTCCGTGGCAATATCACTATATCCTGAAATACCGTCCTCCCGGGAGTTATGTATACTTGAGAAAGGAGTTTCTTATTATGAAAGACAAATCAATCAAACAACCTTGGCCCCGGAGTGCCAAGGTGACAGTGTGGGTGCTGGGAGTAGTGCTTGCACTTTCCTTCGTATGGCATATGTCATTTCGGGTAGCAGCTTATGACTATCTCTGCGACCTTGAGCTAGAACTAGCATATCGTAAAGTAATAGAGGATTATGCCAAGTTTGATGCAGAAAATGACGTGAAGCTTGGTATTAACAGAAAGGAAGGTTATATGCTAGGGGCTAATGGAGAGAAACTGGACATACCGTTCGAGTTTCTGGAAATAAGCCCGGACGCATTCACCGCCGCACAATGGGGGTGTTGTGATAAAGCATTTAAGTTTTGCTTCCCTCTTCTATCCGAATAACCTACAGCAATACCTTGCCGTTCCGTATCTGGAACGGCAAGGTATTGATTTTTTAGCTGTCAGGCACGATAATGTGTTCGGCAATGTATTACGAACGTTTACAGTTATTAGCGCAGAGGGAGAAAAGAGCCTTTTCCGTTATTCCTCCCATCATTACCCCGGATACATTAAAGAGCGGAGATAATAATCACGATCCGAACGACACATCGAGATTGACGGAGAATCCGTACAATTCGTTCGAGAATAAACAAACCTCCCAGGAAGCGTTCAAGACAGTGAAGCCATCCGTCCCCTACATGGTAACCGGGGTTGATGCTAACGGCAACAAGTACATTGACGGGGCTCAAACGCATAAGAATATCTATGGAGGAGATGCCGACTTTCAGAGACGAGCCGAAGCACAAATGGCCCGGGCCAGATGGGAGCAAGCCAGAGCGGGAGGCCTGTCGAACGCAGAGAGCGGTCCTTCGTTGAATCACCCTGTTGTATTAAATCCTGGAGGCAAGGATCAACGTCCTTGGTATGATTTCAGGAACTATGGACCTCCTGTATCTGGTTCGCCCAATAAGCAAACACCTATCAAACAGGAAACCGTTGGTAACAATCGTGGATTTTACTCTCCATCGAAGGATTACATCGGACTAGCCGATCCATCCCAGGCACCACAGCCTGGTGTTAAGTTTCCGAAACCAATAGGAAGTCTGCCGCACCCTACCTTACGGTATTTCGACAAAAATAGATATAGCCCTGCCTTCAACAAGTATCGTGGGGTTGCAAATAATCGTACTGATCCGACAGCAAATTACACAGAGCAAAATATTCTGCAGGAAGAAGGTACGCATTCCCAGACTCCAACATCATTTATACCGGGAATGGATAAGAACAACGATCCAAATGTTTTCGCGCCCAAGGATAAGTTGCCAGGGGAGTATTACGATAAGGTCATGGAGCCATACAGAAGCACAATCCCCATCGTTCCCGGAATGCAAGGGACGTACGATCAGTGGCCGGCAGAATTTGTGAAATCGAGGAAGCTCGACCAGAATGACGCTCAAGCCACGTACGGGCACCGTATCCAGAATGGCAAGGAGCTATTGGATTATCACAATATGCTCAATGTGTACGGGACAGATAAAGCGTGGGAGAAGACGCAGCCGAATCTCACAAAGCAGCATGCTGAGGCGCTCGGCAGGTTGCGTGCTCAGTCTGAGCAGCAACGGCTTCAGAAGTGGCGTCATATGATAGAGGAGTATTATCAGGGTAAAGGGACGCTTCCCCCGGCCCTGCATCAATTGCCGTTGAAACCAGTTCAGGCTGCATACGATTTCACGGACCAGACTGACCTCATGAAGCAGGTTCGCAACAGCCAGTCTCCCGGGAGAATGGATAAGGTTGCCTCCACTCTCAACTCATCGTACAATAGACTCATGATCCCTGACCGCATGACCAAGATTGCCGCAATCATGCAAAAGGCAACGGACGGCCTGAAACTCTCGGATCGTCCATCAGGCAAGCGTATCCAACCCGCCCGGGTGATGAGCACGCCTACCTCCGCAGAGCTGATCCGGCAGAAGCAGGAGATCGAGGGGGATATGCAGGCCAAGCAGGCTTCCCGGAAGGCCATGAGTGCTGCCTTCCCGCACTGATTTCCTGAAATTACAGGCGTATTCGTGCTATGTATACTTGATGAGAGTAATTATGCTCGAATCATTATTTAATGTTATGAATACAAAACAAAGTTATCCTGTTACGGACAGCATCACGAATGTTGTCGAAGCCGGCATTATTACCGCAACTGTTGTGTCCCTCATTGCGTGTGAGGTTACACGACACATGGGGCACGCGCTGGAGGGCGGTGTCTACAAGGGCGTCAAGTCATCCTGGGGCCTCGTGAAAGGTGCCAGGCAACGCTTGGTGACCTACAGAGAGCGCATCAGCGAGAAAGTCAGCAAGGCAAGGTCAGAAGAAGTTGTCGAGTCTGCTGTGACAGATGAGGAGATCTCCGAATCTCAGACGTTGCATCACGATACAGTTCCCGCTGCGCCCTCGGTGCAACCTCACGTCGAAGAAGCGCCTGCCCCGGCCGGAATGCCAACTCCGGCGCTTGCATAATCAACCATAGCCCTCCTAGACTTGCTGGTCCAGGAGGGCGGCATGTAATTTTTTTAGCTATTTGCGAGTGTGTTACATGGACGTGATGAAAGTGCGACCACAGCCTGCCTGCTTGTACAGGCCCCGGAGAGGAAGGCAGATCAAGAAATACATCGATGGGAGTATCACTCATGGGTTCTTGGGAAGGTGGATGCGTTTGGGCAAGCGTTCTTCTTCGAGAGCCCGGCCTACGGGATCATTATTGGCATCGACGAGGTTTTTGAGACGGTCGGTCAGCCCCAGGACGAACAGGACGGCGGCATAGTTTCCCAGGGATACGCCGGGGTCACCCTTCTCGACACGCCCCAGTGTTGAACGAGAAATGAATGCCCGTTCAGCCATCAGTGTCGTAGGGATACGCCGCCTCTTACGGGCATCGCTGATGTCCGCCCCCAATTTCTTGAGTGCCGCTTTCACCGGGCCCGGCAATGGGGATGTGGTTTTCATGAGAGAAATATGTATCATATAGTAAGCAAAATCAAGATTTATGTATTATATATGAGTCATTACGAGAAATATAGGGTTCATTCCAATCCAAAATAATTTTTCTCCCCTTACCAAGTAGTGCGCTGTATCATACGCGTAGCGTTATGATACAGCGCACTACTTGGGTCACTTCTATAGATAAGGCCAATTCAATCGCAGCCTCCAACTCCAGAAATCTCAACATTCTGCTTGGCCTCCTAGGAGCCGGAGCCCTCGCAACGGGAGCCGTTGCCACCGGCAAATACCTCACCCGCAAAGATCCCAAGTCCGAGATGGGCAAGATCAAACTCAAGCTGCCCGGCTCCAGGAAAGACCCGAACACGACCGCCGAAGTCGAACTGCCCATCGATATGCCCGGAATGAGTCCGACATTGATCGAAGGACTCAACCGAGGAGTCAGATTGCAAGCTCGGAAGAATGTACGAGCCAATTCGTTCAAGCGCGATCCGCAGACAGGCAAGCTTGTTCCGTACGAGGAATGGAAGGCACAGCAGGCTCAGAAGGAGCAACAACCAGACAATGCTATCGAGTTCTCAAAGGCGGCATCCACATCTCCCGGTTTTGCGGGTTATTCCTGCATTAAAGCACGGATTGATTTCGTCTTTTGTTCCGGAAATACATGGAACCATGCTTCGCCTTCGGCAGCACGAATGCCTTCCCGGTAGTGCTTTTCCGTCATGTTGGTTCTCGAGTGTCCAAGCCACATGGATACCGGGGTATGTCATGTGGTCGAGAGGGCTACATTAGTGTAGACTTCCATCTAGAAGAAAGAGCATTTTCTTCTTATTTTACAATGCTTTTCGATAACAAGGATGTCCCCTGAATGTCCCCCAGTTCGTCAAAAAATAAGATTTTTGGCTTCTCTCTCCTAAAAACAAGTAACCCCTTCCAAGCTGTTAACTTAAAAGGGGTTATATGGTGCGCCCGAAAGGACTCGAACCTTCACAGAGTTGCCTCCACTAGAACCTGAATCTAGCGCGTCTACCAATTCCGCCACGAGCGCACATGGTTTGGTAAGAACGGGACTTATTATGCACGGCGGCGGCGGATTGGCAACTATTTTCCTTCACATGAAAAAAAATTTTTCTCAAGGCGCCTTCCTGCCTCCAGCCGGGACCGCATGGAAACGATATAAGGACTTCTCAAATCTTTCCGTATGCAGTAGTCTCCCCCCAGCATCAGAGGCATCACCATTGCAGGCTTGTGAATGAGACGAATGAAAAACCGCTATTGAACCGTTTTGAGGTCATGGAAATGGGGTTCGGCCTGTGCACACTGGCCGCATTGATGTGGCTGCTGTGGTGGAACGGCTTCGGGGAGATTCATGAAGACCAGCTTTCCCTGCGCTATTTCCGTGAAATTCTCTCCTTCCTGGTGCTGGGACAGCTCACGGGCGTCATCGGAATTTTGCGGGAGAAATGGCTTGCCAGGGCCATCCGCAACCCCCGGTGGGTAGAACTGGGCCTGGGGCTGCTGATTCTGGTCATGCTGGCTGGCGACTTTTTCCATTCCACCTTTATCTCCAAAATAGAGCTTCAGAATATTTTCCGCGCGATCTGCCTCTGCTACGGAGCCGCCCCTCTGTTGAACCTCAAGGAATATTTTTTTCGTATCGCCCGCCGGAACAGAGGATTCCACCTCCCGCGCATCCGTCCCGCCCTTCTTTTCCTTCTTACCCTGATTGCCTTCATCGCGCTGGGAGGAACACTTCTCATGTCGCCGGGAGCTACCAAGGACGGCATTGTCCTTTCCGCCACGGATGCTTATTTCATCAGCACCAGCGCCGTCTGCGTCACGGGACTGGTACCCCTGAATGTTCATGAACATTTCACCAATTACGGACAGACCATTTTGCTGGCGCTTTTCCAGGTAGGAGCTTTCGGCATTATGACGTTCACTTATTTTGTCTCCCTGATGGTAGGCCAGGGTTTGAGTCTGCGTTCCAAGGTAACCATCAGCAACCTGCTGGATGAAGAAGGCATTGCCCAGGTAGACCGGTTTATCAAAAATATTATTGCCGTCACATTCGGGGTGGAAGCTCTGGGAGCCATAGGGCTCTATTTTTCCTGGAGACATGTTCCGGGTCTGGAGGGAGACACGCTCTGGTGGTATGCCGTCTTTCATTCCGTTTCCGGTTTCTGCAACGCGGGATTCAGCCTGTTTGCGGATAACCTGGCCACACCGGGCGTAGCCTATAATATGGGCGGCCAGATTACCATCATGGTCATGGTACTTTGCGGCAGCCTGGGGTTCGCCATGTATCTGGAAATCGTCCGCCGGGCCAGAGTCGCGCTGGGCTGGGACGCCCGGAACACCGTCAGCCGCCACTGGTCCACATACAGCTGGCTGGTCGTACGCATGACCGCCGCGCTGGTGTTTGGCGGCGGGCTGATTCTGTTTCTGATTAAAGCGATTGACGGCAGCCTGTTTACGTCTGCCGATCCGTGGTACTGGATTTTGTGGGAGAGCCTGTTCAACGCAACAGCGCGCACAGCAGGATTCAACATCTCGGACATGGCTCTCAACAGCGTTCCATACGCTCTGTTTCTGGGAGCTCTCATGTTCATCGGCGGCAATCCCGGCTCCACCACAGGAGGGGTTCACACCACCGCATTCGCCGTTTCCTGCGGGGAGGTGGCGCGCATCTTACAGGGCAAGAAAGACGTGGTCATGCACAAGCGCCGGATTGCCCGCAATGTAGTGGAACGGGCCGTCATCACCGTCATCCTGGCAGGAGCCTGGGTAGGCATGATGACTACGGTCATGTGTTTTGCGGAACCGCAGTTGAGTCTGGAACGCCTGTTTTTCGAGGTAGTCAGCTCTTTCGCCACGGTAGGCTTTTCCTGGAACGTTACTCCGGAACTCAGCGATGTCGGCAAATGGATCATCGTGTTCAACATGATCGTGGGACGCGTGGGCATGGTGGCTTTCGTACTGGCGTTCATGAAACAACCCACCAAATCCCCCCTGCGGTACCCGGAAACCAGACTGCCTCTCAGCTGAACCGGGACATTACCCGCATTTTCATGACATGTGCGGAAGCAAACGCATTTCTTTCTTGCAAGAAAACATTTTGATTCAAAAATGCTGGGCCTTTAGAGCCTGCCCCCGGCGGATGGTGCCCGCAGGCCTCCGCTATGAATAATCTTTCTTTTACTTCCTACCAAAAGATATGGCTCATGTCATACCCCCTCATGATCAGCCTGATCATTGAGCATATGATCGGCCTGACGGATGCCGTCTTCCTGGGACGCGTGGGGGACGTGGCGCTGGGGGCGTGCGCCCTGGGCGGCGTGTATTACATGGCCATGTTCATGCTTGCGTTCGGCTTCGGTTTCGGCGCACAAATCATCATTGCGCGCCGCAACGGGGAACGCCGTTACAACAGGATTGCCCCCACCATGGTTCAGGGCTGTTATTTCATGCTGGTACTGGCAGCAGCCCTTTTTTCCGCATCTCAATATTTTTCCCCCATCATCCTGCGGGACATCATTGAATCCCCCCAAGTGTATGAAGCCACGGCGGATTACCTGCACTGGCGCACCTATGGTGTCTTTTTCTCTTTCCTCTGCGTCATGTTCCGCGCCTATTACGTAGGGATCACCCAGACGAAGATTCTGACGGTCAACTCCCTTGTCATGCTCCTGAGCAATGTTGCGCTAAACTACTGCCTCATTTTCGGAAAAGGCGGCTTCCCCGCCGCGGGCATTGCAGGAGCGGCCATCGCCTCCAGCGTGTCGGAAGCAGTCTCCCTTCTCTTTTTCATCGTTTACACAAGCATGACGGCGGATAAACGGAAGTATGGCTTCCGCCGGGCGTTCACACTCCGCCCCCATCTGCTGAAGGGGATGCTGTCCATTTCCGGATGGACCATGGTGCAATCTTTTATTTCCGTCTCCATCTGGTTTATTTTTTTCCTGGCGATTGAACATTTGGGGGAACGCCCGCTGGCCGTCACCAACATCGTGCGTAACATTTCCGCCCTGCTGATCATGGTGATCAGCGCTTTTGCCACCACGGCGGGGGCTCTCATCAGCAACCAGATTGGAGCGGGAGAACAGCGCTGCCTGTTCAAAACCTGCGGCATGACTCTCAAACTGACATACGCCATCCTGATCCCCCTGCTCATCATACTGTGCCTGTTTCCGGAGTCCGTCCTCCGTGCCTTCACGGATAGTCCGTCCCTGATTGCCGCCAGCGTCAATTCCGTGTATGTGATGGCTTCTTCCACACTGATCATGGCTCCGTCATTCATCCTGTTCAATGCCGTATCCGGCACAGGCAATACCAAGGCGGGATTCATCATGGAAATGATTTCCCTGGCCGTTTATACGGCCGTCATTTATTACGGCATCATCAGGCTCAAGCCGGATGTGGCTCTCTGCTGGTTTTCCGAACACGTTTACGGCGTTACTCTGATCTTCCTGGCATGGTGGTACCTCAAGAGCGGGAAATGGAGAGGCAAAAAGGTTTAGGAGGAACAAGAACGGGGAACGGCACGAAATAAAGTCCGCTTTCATCCATGCGTCTCCAACGCTCTCCCATTCTCAAAAAGTGCCCTGGTTGGAGAAAAGGCTGCTTTTTGCCCCCAGGTGGCAAAGGGTGACGCATGCTGCTTCCCAATGCACCGGATAAAACACGGCCATTCAAACTCCGGAAAATAAGCCCGGAGGATACAAAAATGCCCTGCGGCATCCGCCGCAGGGCAAAAACATCAACACAGACAGGAATTATTCTTCGCCAAGATCCTCTTCGGAATCCCGTTCCTCTTCCGGAGAAGAAGTTTTCTCCTGCTGCTGGAGAGCTGCTTTCTGGGCATGCTTGCGGCGCGCTTCCTCCATCATGAAGAATTCCGCACAGCGGAAAGCGCGGCGGGCCGCCTCACGTGCCGTCTGGTCGTCCATCAGGGCAAGGCCTTCTTCAGACACTTCCGCCAGGAACATTTTCCAGGCTCGGGAAGCCACCTTCTTACAATCCAACTGCTTGAGAGAAGCGGCATCCTGCATGGGCTGGCGGTCTTCGGAACCGCCGCCTTTCTTATTGCGGCGGCGACGCTTGCGCTTGTTAAAGGGCCCTTCGGAGGCGCCGCCCACTGTTTCCGGCTGGGCAAAAACATCTCCGCCATGCTGTTCATGGCGCTCCTGCTGTTCCGCATTGCGATTGGGGCGGAACGATTCCCGCTTGACCTTGACCGGAGCGGCAGACTGGGGCTTCTGGGGAGCTTCGGGCATCACCTCCTTTTCCACGGGAGCGGAAGGAGCCGGGGCCTCGGAAGGGGCAACAACCGTTTCAGAGACAGGGGCCTTTTCATCAGCCGCCTTTTTGGCTGTTTTCGCGGTTTTTGTCTTCACCGCGGTTTTCGGGGCGGACTTGACCGTTTTGATTTTGGTTTTGGGTGCTTCTACGGAAGCGGCGTCAACAACAGCTTTTTTTTCAGCTGCGGCGGCCTTTTTGGTGGTAGAGGCCGTCTTTTTGGCCGTCGTCTTGCGAGCAGCCGTTTTTTTAGCTGCGGACGCTTCCGGAGCACCTGTTTCTAATGGTTTTTTTGCCATAAAATTTCAAGTGAAAGAAAGGATTATGAATCAATTCCGGAGATTGTCGAGATTTATCACGGAGCCTCATCCGGAAGAGCCGGGAGATCTTTCAACAGCGCCTTGTACTTTCCCGAATCAAAAGAGCGGCCCCCCACCACCATCGCATTAATAGTAATGGCCAGAGCCTGCGCCATCAGTTCCAGAGCTTCCTGTTCTCCCAGTTTTTCCCGCCCCGTCAGGCGTTCCAGACAGTTTTTGACATAAACGGTGTCTGGCGACTCCAGTTGTTCCCGAACGGCAGGCACCAGCACTTCTATCATTTCCTCCGGTATCTCCATGATAATCTTTTTTGTTGCTTTTACTATGCGACCAAATTAACACGCATCTTTTTTCCGGAAGCCCCGGGCAGACACCCTCTCACGGATGGCATGCGGACACGGCATTTTCCATTCCAGCCAAGGCTTTTATTGGAAATAACCGCCACCCGGCAAGTTCCTGCTTCCAGTCCATTTCAAGCGGAATATTTTCCGTTTCCCTCACATGGCTCCCATGCGGCTGCGAATGACGGATTGCAGTTCCGTTTCAAATTCCCTCAGGTCGTCTGCCGTAGGTTCTCCAAGCGTAGCGTCCCAGTTGATACGGCCGGTACGGTCAATATCCCATGCGCCCTGGGCACCGCTCTTGAATAAAACCTTGCCGGACATCAGGGCGTGGGGAGGCGTTATTTCGTCCACAGTTACCTGGGTTTTTCCCAGCAGGGAGGCAGGGGGAGACATTGTTCCGGGAAGCTCTCCGGGCTGCTCGGCTTCGGGTTCCGGCTCCGGCTGGCTGATGCGGATATCCAGATCCTGAAGAAGGAATCTTGTATCCATGAACGTCAGCTTGATGTTCAAGTCCTCATGCAGCCTTTTCTGGATGGCGTTTAAATCCAGTCCTTCTTCCGCCCAGGTCCGGATGGACTGGATCTGTTCCGGAGATAATTGATCAGGGTTTATCATGATATGTATTTGAGTTAGAATGATTTTTTCTATTCGCGGCCAGCCATGCATTCCAACAGGGAATGAACGCAGGCGAGAAATCCTGCGGACGGCGTTCCACCCACGCCTGGATTTGCTCCGGCGTGAACCACTGCACGCTGTCCACCTCCGCCGCCGGAAAACGAACCTTCCCGGAATACCGCCCTTCATAGAGGGAGATGAATTCCCAGCCGTTATTTTCTCCGGCGTCAAAATCCGCGATTTTCTGCAGCCCGCAGCCGGACACCCCCAGTTCTTCCTTCAGCTCCCGCACCGCAGCTTCCTCATAACTTTCCCCGGCATCCAGATGCCCGGCTGCGGAGGAATCCCATTTGCCCGGCTGCCTGTCTTTCCACAAGGACCTTTTCTGGAGAAGCACGGCTCCATGCTTGTTAACCAGGAACATATGTACGGCGCGATGACGAAGGCTGCCTTCATGTATTTCCCGGCGCGTGCCCTGCCCCGTCACCTGATTGAGTTCGTCCACGATGTCAAACAATTCATCTCCGCTCTGCGCCACATCCTTGAGAGGATTGGTATCATAAACGCGCGCCAATTCCACCCACTGGGACAAATTCAATTCCTCAGCCCTGGCGGAAGGGGAAAGCCCCAGGGAAGCAGCCACGCCCTCCCACGGAGGAGAAGCGGGGAGCTGTTTTTTCAATTGTTTGCGCCGCTGGGAAAAAGCCTTGCGCATCAGTTCATCCATCAGGCGGTCGTCATATGGAGGCAACTCGCGGGCAGGACGGGGAGTGAGCAGCATCACGGTGGAATCAATACGCGGACGGGGATGAAACGCTTCCGGCGGAATGGTTTTGAGGGCACGGGGAATCCAGTTTTTCTGGATGCGCAGGGACAACAGCCCGAAGGCATCATCATCCGGCGTCGCCAGAATGCGGTCGATAAACTCCTTCTGAAGCATCACCACGGCACGTTCCACAGCACTGGGCCTGGACAGGAAATTCTGGAGGATGGCTCCCCCCGCGGAATAGGGAAGATTGCCAAGGAATTTGACAGGGGCCTCCGCAAACAGCCCCCGCGGATCCCAGGAAGCGCCGTCTGCATGGTGAACCTCCACATGGGGATCACCGGCCCAGCGCTCTTTCTGGTACTCTGCCAGACGGGAATCAAATTCCACCAGAACCAGTTTGCGGCAAAGGGGTGCGGCATGTTCCGTCAGGGAGCCGGTTCCAGGCCCTACCTCCACCACGCAATCCTGCGGCCGGATTTCGAGCTGCTCCACAATCCAGCGGGCCACATTTTCATCCGTCAGGAAATTCTGCCCCAGGGACTTGCTGGGGCGCACTTCATGGTCTTCCAGAACATTCCTGATCTCGGACGGTTTCATAATGAAGTGATGTTCGCAAAAATGCCTGTCAGGAGCCAGTAAAAAGCGGGGCAGTTTCCGGCATGAAAACGGAGAAGCTCCAACCGCCGCAGACAAAGAACGGAGAGACGGCGGCAAGATATATCGCAAATTGACAAAAAGGGGAAAACATGTCACTTTTACAGGCGTCTGGAACAGGGATTCAGCCTGCAGTGAACCGGAAGGTTCCGCAGACTCCAAAATGTCCAGACGCCTTTGCCGGAGAAAAAGTTAAACCGGCTCAACAGCAAATTTGATAAAATCATGAAAGTACTTGTAACCGGCGGAGCCGGATATATTGGTTCCCACACGGTACGCCAGCTCGTCAAAACCGGCGCAGACGTGACCGTGCTGGACAACATGGTGTACGGCCACGCGGGAGCCCTCGTGGACCCGGAAGTGAAACTGGTCAAAGGGGATTTGGGAGATGCCTCCGTGGTCTATCCTCTCCTGATGAAGGGCAACTTTGACGCCGTGATTCACTTTGCCGCCTTCATCAATGTGGGGGAATCCGTCCAGAACCCCCTCAAGTACTACATGAACAACATCGCCAGGCCCCTCGTCCTTCTGGGCGCCATGCAAGCCGCCGGCGTCAAGCGCTTTGTTTTCTCCTCTACCTGCGCCACGTATGGCGTTCCCACCCAGATCCCTATCCCGGAAACGGAAAAGCAGGATCCTATCAATCCTTACGGGAGTTCCAAGTACATGCTGGAAAAAGTTTGCAGGGACTGCGACCGCGCCTGGGGTCTCAAAAGCGTTTTTCTGCGCTATTTTAATGCCTCAGGCTGCAGCGAGGACGGCTTGATTGGTGAAGACCACGAACCGGAAACCCACCTTATCCCCAACATCCTGCTCACGCTCACCGGGGAAAAGGAATACATCGAAGTCTTCGGAACGGATTACGACACGCCGGACGGCACCTGCATCCGCGACTACATCCACGTCAACGACCTGGCGGACGCCCACTTGAAAGCGGTGGAGTACCTGATGAAAGGCGGAGCCACAGAGTGTTTCAACCTCGGAACCGGACTGGGGCTTTCCGTCCGGGAAATCCTAGAAACGGCTGAAAAAGTCACCGGTAAGAAAATTCCCGTCCGCTACGGCCCGCGCCGTGAAGGCGATCCGCCCCGCCTGATTGCCAATCCGAAGAAAGCCAAGGAAATCCTTGGCTGGGAAGCCAAGTGCAAGGATGCCGGCGCTATCGTGGAAACCGCATGGAAGTGGATGACCGGCCCGCGCCGCGGCCACTATTAATTCCTTTACCCACAAAAGAACCATCCCTTCTTCCGCCCTGCCATGCGCCACCATGGCAGGGCTTGCTCTTTTCCAGACTTCTTTACACGCTCCACGCCCGCGACCGCCCTCTATTCCTCTGTCGGCCACAGCGGAACAAAAAAACTTTCAAAGGCAACCGCCTCCTGGCGTGTTACTCATCTTTTCTGGCTTCAACATGCCTTTTTCCAATCCCCTCCGGCGAACCAAAAGCACAGCCTGTGTCCCCGTGTGCACCCACACTCCGGAACGTCCGGCTTCCCATCGGACAAATGATGCAGATAATATAAACCATTCATTATAAAATCCCCTTTTGTTCACATCTGGTCATTTACCATCCAATGGGACATTAAAATTTTTGAACTCGTCCCAGCCGGAAAAACATCATATTATCTTCAGGAACCTTCATATACTGTATGAGTCTCCACATTGAAAGTACTGAAGATGCCCTTGCGGAA
>ULRK01026771.1_pt1 | contig 21098 bp, 15 predicted proteins | sample 1955341 | NCBI WGS metagenome assembly ULRK01 (sample SAMEA4835680, study PRJEB28245) | human gut metagenome | biome: gut microbiome; material: fecal sample | place: Denmark | collected 2008
GGTAATTCGGCCCCAGGGCAGGTTTGTCCAGCTTCTGGGGGAGGGCGGAAGGCTTCACCGCAAAGGGCTGGTTATCCTTCCATTTGTGCAGGGGATTGGTGCGCGGAGCGTTGCCGATGGAGGAAACCAGCTCGCGATGCTGTTCAAACGTATCCGGAGCCTTGGCGGTTCCCCACAGTTTCTGGCTGAGCACGTCCATGGAACCGGAAATGATCCCCCAAATGTCATAAGGGGCGTACCCCGTATGCATAATGTCCGTTTCATCATTCCAGACGGCGAAGGTGCCCCCGAGGAGCTGGGGATGCCCGGAAGGCAGCGTTTCATTGCCGATGCGGTTGGGAATCCAGTTATTATACAATCCCTTATGGTTTCTGTCCATCCGGTAGTAACCGGCAAAGGGAACGATATAAAGGGCCCCGTCATTCGTATTGATCACATCATAGCCCTGGTTGACGGCTTCCCACGCTCTCATCCAGCCGGTATTCCAAAGGTTCATCTGGACGCCCTTGCTGACTACCGGGGTCTTGCCCGGCTTGGTGCTCAGGCTTCCCCAGATGCGGGGCGTATAACCGCGCTTGAGGGCATGGCTGAGCACGGCGTTCGCAAAGTGGCGGTAATCTTCCTTGTCCCCATAGAATTCATCCGCCCCCACATGCACCACGCCGCAGTCCGCGAACACGGGACGGCCCAGCTTGGGGTCCTTCAGCAGGTATTCGTCAAAAACCTTGCTCACCAGTTCAATCGTTTCCGGGTTGGCGGCGTCCAGCATCTCGCAGCGGCGCTTCTCATGATTCATGGGCCCTTTGTAAATGAGATCGGGCCGCAGGCGGGTGAAGGAAAGGGCATGCCCCGGCGTGTCGAACTCCGGAACAATATTGACGCCGTACTTCCTGGCATAGCTGACCAGGTCGGCGAATTCCTTTTTGGTATAAAAAAGGTCCTTGGCCGTCAGGGGCGTTCCGTCCTTCCCCTTCATTTTGGATTCCAGACGGAAGGCCGCGTAGCTTTCCTTGAACGGGTCATGGCCGTTGTCCACATAGTGCTCGTGGAAAATATAGTTATTGTTGATGACCAGGTGCAGGTCATTCATCTTGTACCAGGCCATGGTGCGGATCACGTCCTTCAGGTAACTGAGGGGGTAAGGCGTGCGCGCGACATCAAGCATGAAACCGCGGAGCTGGTAGCGCGGGAAATCCACGGCCGTGCCGCAGGGCACGCTGCCGGGCGTCTGGCGGAGCATCTGCAGAAGAGTGCGCGTACCCCAGAACAGGCCGGTGGGAGCCGCCGCGCCAAGGCGGACGCCGTCCCTGGCAATCTGGAGCCGGTACCCTTCCCTGCCCAGATTGCCGCCCTTCAGCAGGGAAAGGGAAATATCCGCCTTCGCTCCGGGGGCGACAAGCTTGACCTTCTTGCCCAGCACGTCTTCCATATCCGCCGCAAACAATTTGCCCAGCTCCCTGTCCGGGCATGCTACGGTAACCGTATCCCCCAGCTTATATTCTCCCTGCCCCCCCTTCCACTGCAGGATTTCCGGGATGATCCGCGGCTTGGGGTTACCCTGGGAGGCATGAGGAGCCTGCAGCATGATTTCATAATCCTTGCTGACGGCCTCCTTGCCGTCCTTGGTTACCTTGAAGCTGACGTTGACGGGGGTATCTGAAATAACAGGGGCTATCTTGCCTTTGCTGTTAATAAGCTGCTCATAATCGGCCCCCAGAAATTTAATCTGGGCTCCGGAAGCGCTCGGCATGGGCAGCTGCTTCGCCCCGGCTTTCACCGGGGGGATGGAAAGGGAATCCGCAATCTGCTTGGCGTCCTGCCCCATCAAGGGAGATGCGGAAAGAACGGCGATCATCAGGAATAGGTTTTTCTTCATGTTCTGGTCTTGTTTAGGAAAAGGAAATGTCTGATTTGCTCCAAAAACTACGCGTCCGCCGCCCCTTTCTTGCAGAGAAAGGGAGAAAAGCGGAGGAATTTTCCCTCTCTCTACCGGACGGAACAGCATTCCGCCCAAACGGATTGCCGCGCGCCGGGCTTCATGAAGGAAAACCGCCGGTCAAAGGGGAGACTTTCCCTCTTGTTCCAATAAATTATTATCCCAAAGAACCCGTTGTTGGCGAGATAAAAAAACGGGAGGTCCGGACAGCAGGCAAAAAAGATGCCGCACGAAGGCAAAACGCCATCCCACGGCAAAAAACGGGAGCCGCCGCCTCTGCCGGGGCAGCCGGCTCCGGACAAAAACATAAAATCAGGCGCGGATATCAATCACCTCTCCGGCGGGAAAACGCACCTTGGCCTCGCGGGCGTAAGAGTCGTCTTTGGCACGGTAACCCAGCGCCACCCCCACCACGGAACGGTACGGCGTGCCGTCCAGCCCCAGAATTTCATCATATTTGGCGCGGTCCATGCCGCCGATCGTGCAGGAATCCACCCGCAGGGCGGCGGCGGCGCTGAGCAGGAACCCCACGGCGATATACACCTGGCAATCCAGCCAGGCATGCATCTTTTCCGGAGTCAGAGCCTCCACGTAACTGGTATAAAAATCGGCGGAGGAAGCCAGCTTTTCCGCGGAAGGGTGGCGCGTGAATTCAATTTGGGCCAGGTAGCGGTCCACATCCCGCCTGGTGGCGGAACGCCGGGAACACAGCACCACATAATGAGAGCAGTCCTCCACCTGGGACTGGTTCCAGGAAACCTCCCGCAGGCGAGCCTTCAGTTCCCTGTTGGTCACCACGACAAACTTCCAGAGCTGAAGCCCCAGGGAGGAGGGGCTGAGACGCAGGCTCTCCGCCAGCGCATGCCAGGTAGGCTGCTCAAGGCGGGCCTCAGGGTCAAATTTTTTGCAGGCGTAACGCCATTCCAGGCCGTCAATATACTGTTCCGGGGAGACCATCATGCAGGGTGAGACAGAAAAAACGGAGAAATTGTTTAAAGAACCTCTTTCAATACCTCAATGCAGCGGGCGTTCTCCGCGGGAGTGCCCACGCTGATGCGTATCCATTCCGGCAGGCCGTAACCGTCCTGCGCGCGGACGATGACTCCCCTGGCAAGCATATCCTGGAACACCTGCTTGCCCCGGCCCACTTTCACCAGGATAAAGTTTCCCTGGCTGGGAATCCATTCCAGGCCCATTTCACGGAAAGCCTGCTCATAAAAACGCATGCCTTCCTTATTATTCTCCACAGTGCGGCGCACATGCTCCCGGTCCTCCAGGGCGGCCAGGGCGGCCTCCTGGGCCAGCACATGCAGGTTGAACGGAGCGCGCGCCTTGTGCAGCATGCTGCAAACCTGTTCCGGAGCAACGCCGTAGCCCACGCGAAGCCCCGCCAGGCCGTAAGCCTTGGAGAAGGTGCGCAGAACAACCACGTTGCGGCCTTCCCGCACAAATTTGAGGGTATCCGGAGGATTGTCGGAAAACTCCCGGTACGCCTCGTCAAAGACCACCAGCACATGTTCCGGCACCTTCGCCATGAAATCGTCTATTTCCTGCTGCCCTACTACGGTGCCTACGGGATTGGTGGGATTCGTAATGAACACGACGCGCGTATTGTCCGTAATGGCGGCCAGAAAACCGTTCAGGTCATGCGTCCAGTCCTCTTTGTTGGGCACTTCCACGTATGCGGCGCCAAACAGCTTGGACATGATAGGGTACATGGAAAAGGCGTGTCTGGCGGCCACCACCTCCGCACGGGGATTCAGCAGGGCATGGCAGATCAGTTCAATCACTTCGCTGCTGCCCGTGCCCACTACTGTCTGGTTGAATTCCACGCCGCAGAACTCCGCGATAGCGGAACGCAGGCGGAAAGCCGCTCCGTCCGGATAAATGTTCACGCCGGCAGCCGCACGGGTAATCGCCTCCACCGCTTTCGGGGACGGCCCCAGAGGATTTTCATTGGACGCCAGTTTCACAATATCATGGGGATCCAGGCCCAGCTCCCGGGCCGTCTCCTCAATCGGCTTGCCCGGCTGATAAGCCACCAACTCCAGCACATGCTGATTTGCGAAACTCTCAATACTCATAGCGGCGGAATGTTACCGCCATTCCCCGTTTCTGGCAATACGGATTTCCATCCGGCCAGGCCTTGAGAATACGGCAGCCTTTCAACCGCGCCGCCGCTGCCGGAAGAAGGGCCCTTTTCCGGAATTTTTCCCTCCTTCCTGAAATGCTTTTCTTCCGGAGAAAAGGAACCGTCCCCCCCTTCACCGGCAGATTTCCTCCTGCTTTAATGACCGACCGCTCAACATGAAGGGACGCAGCTCCGGAATTTTTCAATGCCTAATGAGGGCAAAGGCATTTCCCTTAAAAAACGGAACGGCAATTCCGTAACGAACGGGGAATCAGTCCCGCGAACCGCCTTCTCCCTAGTCTTTACGCCCGCGTCCCCTGCGCGGACGGCTGCGCAGAGCCTGGTATCCGGCCACGATAAAGGCGAACGCAGTCACCGCCAGAAAAGAACGGAACAGCCAGGCCAGAAGTTCCCAGTAAATCTCCTGAGTCATGCGGAAGGTTTTTTACCGGAATCGGGAACGTTTCCCAAATCTTCCCGGAGGCGTTTGACGGCACAGGCAATCAGGGTGGCTTTATCCAGCTGGCAGCGTTCCATGTTCAGCGCGTCCGCTTCCGCATCCCGGAAGAAATGGACCGATAACGGCATTTTCCCCTTGATTTGAATTTTTTTCTGACTCTTTTTCTTATTTCCCGTCTTCATAAAAATCCTTTTTTTGGTGCAATAATGGTCTCAACAGCCCTCTTGCACCCCAACAATGCACCTTAAACGGTATTTCAGTCAACAAAAATATACCATTAAAATGACTTTATGCAAAAAAGGTTGAAAAATAGCACCATTTTCGTTACAAAGGGCGCATGAGTGAGAATCAGGACGAACTCAAAGTGCAGATCAAGGCTTGGCTGAAACAGCAGAACATTTCCCGCAATGATTTTGCGGCGGAATGCTTCGTGTCTCCCAACACGGTCCGCAACTGGCTTGCCAAGGTGGCCATCCCCAAAGACAAGGAAGCTCTCATCCGGCTCATGATGGAAAAGACGGAAAGGGAGAAAAAATTGAAGGAGGCGGCAAGAGCCAATTGGAAGCCCTTTGTCGTCATGCTGAGTTCCGAGGATTACAAACTCATCGAAGAAGCCGCCAGGAGAGACAACATGACGGTGGAGGAATGGGCGGAAGCCACCCTGATCAAGGATGCCCAGAAGAGGATGAAAAATTATTACGACGACGAAAACAGCCTTCCGGACAATATATTCCTGGCGGCGGAAGTCCCGGAGGAATACGGAGCTCCCAGACGTTCCGGCCCTTCATCGTCACCGCCTTCTTCTTCCCGCCGCAAACCGCGGCACTAAATCATGGAGGGCATGGCATCCCGCCGGCGCCACCCCTCTGGCTGTCCCGCCTGTCGGCGTGCAGTTCCGCCGAACGCTTCCCCAGGAGCCGAGAACGCCGGTCGTTTTTGCGGCGTGCCGGATCCGCTTTTTCCCGTCCGCCGTTCTCAACAATTTCTATTTCACGTTGATGGCGAGTCAACTCTTCTCTCTGTTGCTCCCCTCCGTCTTCCGTTTCCCGTGGCTCTTTAAAAGCTTCCCCCCGTTCCGGGCATCGGGTTCCCGGCATCCCTTTCTGATGGCTGATTCCTTCCTGAAAGGCCCCTGATTGGAGAAATCGCTTTATCACACGCACCATGCCCCGCTTGCCGCCGGCCGGTATTTTTTACATGGGCCAGATATGGCAGAAGGAACGGAGCGAAACATTTCAGGGCGAAATAAAACAGGACGATGGCAGCGAACACCAGCAACGGAGTGAAAACGGCGAGAACAGGCTGGATTTTCATGACGGGAGGCAGGAAATCGTAAATGGGCCAGTGCAGCATGAACGTCAGAAAACAGGCGGGGGCCAGCAAAGCTATTTTCGCGGACAGGCCGGGCAGGTGCTTTTCCATCCAGATGCCTGCGTACATAATCATCATGACTCCCAGAAGCATGCCAATGGCCGTCTCTTTCCACAGGGGGATCAGGTCGACGGAATAAAGCGCAATCAGCACAACGGGCATAAAAATGCTCACCCAGAAAAAAATGCCGAATTTTTTATTCATCACCAGATGAATGTCGTCAATCCGCCGGGAACTGAGCGCAACGCCCAGCAGGTAAAAAGCACAGGTTCCAATGGAAATCGTCTCTGTGTGATCCGGCGCCACATTGAAGAAACAGAAAAAGAGAAGCACCGCAGGAAACAGCAGGATTTTGACGCGTACCAGAAGAGGCGTCAGCAACGTGAGAATAATAATGTCCCTCAGGAACCAGGAAGGGCCGATGGGAGGAACGGCATGGGAGTCATCCGCGGGGAAAAGGTTGATGCCCGGAAGGAAGACGTCTCGAATGCCGACCAGATTCTCAAGGCGGAAAGGAGCGCCGTCATGAGGCGGAACAAGGAGCACGTACAGCACATTCCAGAACATGAATGGAATGAAGAGCCATAAAGCCCGGTTGAACGCCTTGTTCCAGGTGATGTTCCTGCCAAGGAAGTACCCTGCCAGCACCAGGAAAAAAGGAACCCTCCCCAGGTAGAAGAGATGGAGGCTCACCGCCTGGAGAAAGGGAGAGGACAGATGAACGTACATAATCAGGAGGGCGGCCATAACCCTTGATACGTCAATCCATAAGACACGTTTTGAGGGAGAAGGCGCAGACGTGTCGAGAATCGGAGGCTGGTTTTGAGCGTTATACATTTAAGCGGAAGAAAAAGTAATGCAGGCAGGAGCCAAAGTCAATTACTCGGAACCGTTTTGGGAAATGGGCGGCGCATTGGGGCAGCCCTGATTTTTTTTGCTCGAACCGGATGCGGAGCTTCGCTATATTATCTTCCGTTATGGCAACACCGGATTTTCATTATCAGGACCCTTTTCCCATGGAAAAGGACGACACTCAATACCGCCTCATCACGTCCGACTACGTGAGCGTAGGCGACTTTGAAGGACATCCCATGCTGAAAGTGGAACCGGAGGGCCTGCGCCTGCTGGCCGCGGAAGCCTTCCATGACGTGGCTTTTTTCCTGCGCCCCGCCCACCTGAAGCAGGTGGCCGCCATTCTGGACGATCCGGAAGCCAGCGATAATGATAAAAGCGTGGCCCTGACGATGCTCCGCAACGCGGAAGTGGCGTCCGCCGGCATCCTGCCCTTCTGCCAGGACACGGGAACCGCCACCATCGTAGGCAAGAAGGGCCAGCAGGTCTGGACCGGCTGCGACGACTGCGAACAGCTTTCCCACGGCGTTTACGACGCCTATACCCAGAACAATCTGCGCTATTCCCAGACGGTGGCGCTGGATATGTACACGGAGAAAAACACCGGCACCAATCTTCCCGCCCAGATTGACCTGGAAGCGGTGGAGGGCATGAAGTACTCCTTCCTGTTCGTCGCCAAGGGCGGCGGCTCCGCCAACAAGACTTATCTTTACCAGGAAACGAAGGCCCTGCTCAACCCGGCCACGCTGAAAAAGTTCCTGGTGGAAAAGATGAGCACCTTGGGCACGGCGGCCTGCCCCCCCTACCACATCGCGTTCGTCATTGGCGGCACTTCTGCGGAAAAATGCCTGAAAACCGTGAAGATGGCCTCCACGAAGTACTACGACAACCTGCCTACTACGGGCAACGAATACGGCCGCGCCTTCCGTGACCTGGAACTGGAAAAGGAATTGCATGAAGAAGCGTGCAAGCTGGGCCTGGGCGCCCAGTTCGGCGGCAAGTGGTACGCCCTGGACGTGCGCGTCATCCGGCTGCCCCGCCACGGCGCCTCCTGCCCGGTGGGCCTGGGAGTCTCCTGCTCCGCGGACCGCAACGCGAAAGCCAAAATCACGCCGGAGGGCATCTTTATTGAACAGCTGGAAACCAACCCCGGCCAGTATATTCCGGAAGCCCTGCGCATGACCTCCAGCAAAGCTATCTCCATTGACCTGAACCGCCCGATGAAGGAAGTTCTGGCGGAACTGGGCAAGTACCCCGTCACCACGCGCCTGAGCCTGAACGGCACCATCATCGTGGCTCGCGACATCGCCCACGCCAAGCTGAAGGAACGCCTGGAAAAGGGCGAAGGGCTGCCTCAGTACATGAAGGATCACCCCGTGTACTACGCCGGCCCGGCGAAAACCCCGGAAGGCTACCCCTCCGGTTCCTTCGGCCCCACGACCGCAGGCCGCATGGACTCCTACGTGGACCTGTTCCAGGAAAACGGCGGCTCCATGATCATGATCGCCAAGGGCAACCGAAGCCAGCAGGTAACGGATGCCTGCCGGAAACACGGCGGTTTTTACCTGGGCTCCATCGGCGGTCCCGCCGCCATCCTGGCCAAGAACAACATCAAGAAAGTGGAACTGCTGGAATACCCGGAACTGGGCATGGAAGCCATCTGGAAAATTGAAGTGGAAGACTTCCCCGCCTTTATTCTGGTAGATGACAAGGGCAATGATTTCTTCGCCAAAATCCGCGAAGGATGGGCCTGCGCCGGTTGCGGGCATTAAGCCTGAATCGGAAAAAAGATGATTCGCGGCCGGAGTCTTTCGGGACTCCGGCTTTTTGATGCTCCGGGTTCAGACCATCCTCCCGGTGCAGACGGCATTGAATATCCGGAAGGGGAAAATTTCCGGTATTCATTCATCATGCGCCTCTTCACGCAAACAGGTAATAAACCAGCATCAGCGCCAGATTGACGCCGGCAGCCATCAGCATCCCGCCCGGTTTCAAATACCGCGCCTTTCCAAGAAAAACCGCCAGCACCGCAAAAACGGCGTACAGGGATATCCACATCAGAAAAAATGCTGCCAGGTTCCGCCCGTTCCCCAGACCGGCCTGAAACATGTTCCCGCCATGGAAAAGAAACGGCAACGCCGGCAGCACGGCGTAAATGACATACACCCAATCCCTCACTATCACCCTGAAAGAGACCGTCAGCGGCTCCCTGCCAAAGAGAATATTACGGGAGCAGGCGTTCCGCATCTTTTCCTTACTCAGAGCGCAGGGCAAATAGAAAGGAAGAAGCATCAGCGCCAAAACGGGCCCGGCATATAACATGGCGGCCATTCCCGCTACGAGAGCGAAGAAAGCGGCAAAGAGGACAGGCACGCCCGCCATGAGCAGGAAAAGAAAGGCTGTCCTGCGCTCCGCCTTCTCCCCCATTTTCAGGAAAGACCATGAAAGATAAGCCATAGGATAAAAATATGGTTTCTTCAAGTCTGCCAGAAATCAAAGCCGTGCGCAAGGGAAAGCCGCCCACGAACATCCGGAACAACAGAGACCCCATCCCTCCGCACGCGGCAAGAGGGGAACCAGACAGACTCTGATTGGGATTGCCCCGCGCCCGCGCCCGCGTTATCCTGCCTCTATGGTCTACCGAATTTGCAAATCCATCGAACTGGAAAGCGGGCATCTCCTGTCCAAACATCCCGGTAATTGCAAATTCCCGCATGGCCATACGCGCTCCGTAGAGATGGTGTTCCGGGCGGAAACTCTGGATGCCAATGACATGGTGTTGGATTTCAAGGCTATCAAGCAAATGATGGGGGACTTCCTCCAGCAGTTTGACCACTCCCTGTGCGTGAATACGGAAGACCCCAATTACGCCGCCTTCGTGGCCGCATACGGGGAGCGCATCATTCCGTTCGACCGGGAAGACCCCACCAGCGAAGTGATGGCCCGCACTATTTTCAATGTTGCCCGCCAAGCGCTGGAAAAAGCCGGAGAGACCCCCGGCGAATATCCTGTGCGGGCCTGTGTTGAGCTGGAACGCGTGCGCGTGTGGGAAACCAGCAGTTCCTGGGCGGAATACGGGGAATAACTGAAACAGCGCGTTTCCCGCCGGGCGGAACGCTCCGCAAAGATTCCCGGCCCCGTGGAAAGCACGGCCGCAACGCGGCCCCCCCCCCCGCAGGTTCATCCCTTAAAAGGGATTCAGGGAAATCATGCGTTTCTGCGTCCAGTGCCCGTAGGCGGAAGAATATACATCCGTAATTTCCCGGGTCCATTCGTCAATAGTGCGCTGATGGTGGGCGTATTTTTTAAAATCCTTGGTGTCCACGCCCAGCAGGGAGCTGTGGTCTTCCTCATAATCCGCAAATTCGGAAACGATGCGGCCGGACTCATCCCTCAGGCGGCCCGCCATGGCAATGTGCCCTTTCTTGATGAACCGTTTGACCAGCCCTCCCCCCTTGATGCCGCTCAGCGCCGTGACAAAGATGCCGGCCCTGGCATTCGTGGGAGTGATGGAAATGATGGCGAGTTCCAGCGTATAGGCCCCCCTGGTTCCCGGAGGCACCATTTCAAAATGCGGATTTTCGGCAACCTCCTTTTCCATTCTGGTTGCAACGCTCTTCCGGAAGTACTCCGCCAGGCCGCGCAGGGCATCAAACCCCTCCGCGGTATCCGGCCTTACATCCATGTGCTCCGTATCCACCGGAACAACGGCCATCATGACTTTTTTGCCATCCACGCCGTTCACCCTGTCATTCCAGATTTTTTTATCATCGGCATTCCAGTACGCGTCAAAGGGAATATGGGAATCCTTATTTTTTACCTGATGAGCGATAAATCCTGTTTGGGGAACATGTTTGAAATTATTGGAACAAGACACTACCGCCATGCAGCCGAGCAGCACGAGAGCCATCAGGGAAGCTGAGAATAAAAAACGGTGTTTCTTCATATCAAATAATTCCATATCAAGTAATCGGCAGAATCGTTTCTATCATGGCCCGGCATCCGCTGTCAATAAAACCCGCGGGTGAACATCCGGGGCGGCGGTCCTCCCGCCGTGCGGAAGGGGCCAAAGAGGGAATGCCTAGTCTTCTTCATCCATGGGGCGGTATTTCACAGCCAGTTTTTCCAGGATTTTCAAGGCTCTGAAGGCGCGGCTGCGGAACGATTTGTAGTCCCGGGGGTCGCAGTCGCTCCAGGCGCGTTCGGACAGGGCCAGGGCGCGCGGCCACGCCATGTATTCCACCAGCCCCATATTGTACAGGTATTCCGTCCAGATGTTAGCCTGGAGGCCGCGCACCCTGGCGGCTTCCTCCGGGGAGAGTTCCGGCAATTCATAGCCGTACACCTGCTTGAGCGGAATAAGGCCCCCTACGGCTTTCGGCTCCGTGGACGCGGCGGACTGGTAATAGTCAAAATAGAAGTGGGAACACGGCGCCAGGATGACGGGATGCCCTTTCCTGGCCGCTGCCGCGGCAAAACCGTTGCCGCGCCACGCCATGACGAAGATATGTTTGTCCGCCTCCAACTCCCCGGCTTCATCCCAGACAATGGCGTCATAGCCGCCCTTCCGCACATAGTCCGCAATCTGCTGCAGGAAATCCCGGCTCAGGGCCTTGAGATCCTTCTCCCTCAGGCTTTTTAAACGGTTCTGGCAATACCGGCATTTTTTCCATGCCTCGGCAGACACCTCGTCATGGCCCAAATGAATGGGGGAGCCGGGCGGAAAGACAGCCTTAAGTTCATCCACCACGTCTTTCACGAAGCGGAGCGTTTCCGGACGCCCCATGCAGACGGCGTCCCGGCCTTTTTTCCCCTCCACGGGAAAGTTCACGCCGTCGCAAATCAAATCCCCGTAGGCATGCATGGCCGCATAGGAATGGCCTGGAAGGTCTATTTCCGGAACAACGGTGACCTGGCGGCTGCGCGCATAGGCAATAATCTCCCTCATCTGCTCCTGGGTGTAAAAACCGCCGTAGGTAGCTTCCGGGTCATGTTCCTGGATGGCGAGTTTCACTTCCTGCCAGTTCCATTCTCCGTCAGCGAGCGGAACGCGCCAGGCGCTCATGGAAGTAAGCAATGGATATTTCTTAATTTCCAGGCGCCAGCCGGGGCCGTCCGTCAGGTGCAGGTGGAGGCGGTTGAGCTTAAACAGGGACATGGCGTCAACCATGCGCTTGACTTCCGCCATGGTGAAAAAGTGGCGGGAAACATCCAGCATCATGCCCCGCCATTCAAAGCGGGGGACATCCCGGAGGGAAAAAACGGGTACGGAAAACCCCTCCCCGGTCCGGTTGGCGCTTAAAACCTGGACCATGCTCTGCCACGCGTAGAAAAGGCCCTGGGGGGCCGCCGCTTTCAGATGCAGGACGCCCCTCCCTTCCCCGTCGCGCTCCAGGCGGGCCTCATACCCTTCGCCTGTTCCCGAGGGGCTTCCCTCAACCGAACAAACGGCATCCGCAGACGCCCTGTCACGGGTCATGGAGAGGCCGGACAAAACGCCCTGGGCGTTGAGCACATTCAGGAGGGCCTCCACCACGGGCGCATCCTTTTCCTGCGCATAAACCGCCAGCCGCAGCGGGAGATGAGCCACGGAAGACCGGTCAGACCTGCATGCGGAAGGCGCGGGGAGCAACACCTCCTCGGCCGGAAGCGTGTCCGCCATGCCGGCGCCCGGTAATCCGGACAGAGCCAGCCATGCGGCCAGCCGGAAACAACGCCCCTTATTCATCATTCAGGAAATACGGCCCGCCCTTGTCTCTTCTTTCAATGGAAGGAGCTTTCCCTCAGGCCCCTGTGTTCCGGAAAGCAAAGGCGCGGCCGTATTCAGCCGCGCCTGCCAGTTTCCATCCTTTTTTACATTTACCTGCGTCCGCCAAAAAGGCCGCCGAGACCGCCACCTAATCCACCCAGGCCTTTCAGGCCGCCCAAACCTCCTCCCATGCCTGGAAAGCCGGGAATCTTGCCCCCCTTCCCTTTCATGGAAGCCATCTGCTTCATCATGGCGCCCATTTTTCCCTTGCCGGACATCATCTTGCGCATTTCGGAAAAATTCTTGATCAGCTTGTTCACTTCCATCAAAGGACGGCCGCATCCCGCGGCAATGCGGCGGCGGCGGGACGGATTCAGCAGGTTGGGATTGCTCCTTTCCTTGGCCGTCATGGAGAGCACAATGGCCTCCATGTGCTTCATCCGCCTGGGGTCCAGGGCTCCTTCCGGAAGTTGTTTCTTGATTTTGCCGAAGCCGGGGAGCAGGCCCAGCAGCCCTTCCAGCGGCCCCAGGCTCTGCATCATTTTCATCTGGTCCAGAAAGTCATTGAAATCAAATTTGCCGGACATCATGCGGTCCATGGATTTGGCCGCCTGCTCTTCGTCAATGCGTGCGGCGGCATGCTCCACCAGCCCGACAATGTCGCCCATGCCCAGAATGCGATCCGCCATGCGGCCGGGAACAAAGGGGCCGAACTGATCCAGCTTTTCCCCCTCACCGGAAAATTTGATGGGCTTGCCCGTCACGGAACGCATGGAAAGGGCCGCGCCACCGCGGGCATCGCCGTCCAGCTTGGTCAGGACGATGCCCGTTACGTTCACGGCACGGTCAAAGGTCTGGGCCACGTTCACGGCCTGCTGGCCCGTGGCGGCATCCGCCACCAGGAGCGTTTCCCTCGGCGCAAGGAAGGCGTGCAGATGGCGCAGTTCGTCTATCAGGGCTTCATCCACTTCCTGACGGCCCGCCGTGTCAAAAATCATGACGGTCCCGTTCTGGGTCCGGGCCCATTCCAGAGCCTCGCGCGCCACGGCCACCACGTCCCTGCTGCCGGGAGCGGGCTTATAAACGGGCACTCCTATTTGTTCCGCCAGCGTGGCCAGCTGGTCCACGGCGGCGGGACGCACCAGGTCGCAGGCCACCAGCAGGGGGCGGCGCCCCTCGTTCTTCAGGCGCAGGGCCAGCTTCGCGCTGGTCGTGGTCTTGCCGGCGCCGTTCAGGCCCACCACCATGATTCTGGCAGGGTCCGTCAAGTCCAGCCCCACGGCGTCCCCACCCAGCAGGGCGGCGATTTCATCACGGAAAATTTTGACGATCTGCTCTCCGGGCTTGATGGATTTGAGCACTTCCTGCCCCATGGCCCGTTCCTTCACGCGGCCGATGAATTCCCGGGCCACGCCAAACTCCACGTCCGCCTCCAGCAAGGCCAGCCGGATGTCGCGCAGGGCGTCTGCAATATTTTTCTCGGAAATCTTGCCCAGGCCGCGAAGCCTCCGGAATGTGTTATCCAGTTTATCTGCTAAAAGTGAAAACATAATCGTATGATGCGCCAGACTGTGCCACATTTCCCCCTTCCCGTCAACAAGCGCGCCCTGCATGGGACATGATGCTTGACTTGCCGGGGGCTTCGCCCCATCTTTTCCCGCATGGCACCCTTTGACCTGAAAGAGGAAATTTTACGCCTGAAAGAAGAACGCAACGCCATCATTCTGGCGCACAGCTACCAGACCGGGGATATCCAGGACATGGCCGACTACGTGGGCGACTCCCTGGGGCTGGCCTACAAGGCGCAGAATACGGATTGCGACGTGATCGCCTTCTGCGGCGTCCATTTCATGGCGGAAACCGCCAAAATTCTTAATCCGGACAAAACCGTCATTCTTCCGGATGCCGACGCCGGCTGTTCTCTGGAAGCCTCCTGCGACGCCGGTGAGCTGGAAGCTTTCTTAAAAGAAAACGCCCATAAAAATTACTATGTAGTGGCGTATGTGAACTGCTCCATCGGCGTCAAGGCGCTGGCGGATGTAATCGTTACTTCCGGGAATGCCGTAAAAATCGTCTCCCAGGCTCCGGAGGGCCGCCCCATCCTGTTCGTCCCGGACCAGAATCTGGGCGCTTGGGTAAGCCGCCAGCTTGGCCGCCCCCTGGAACTGTGGAACGGGGCCTGCCACGTGCACATGGAGTTCACGCGGGACCAGATTCTTGCCCTGAAGGAAAAGCACCCCGGCGTGCCGGTGGTGGCCCATCCGGAATGCACGGAGGCCGTGCGCCTGCTGGCGGACCATATCTGCTCCACGGAGAAAATGATTCCCTATTGCACGGAAAGCCCCGCCAAATCTTTCATCATTGTGACGGAATCCGGCATTCTGCACCGTCTCCGCAAGCTGGTTCCGGGCAAAGAATTCATTCCCGCGCCCACGGAGCAATGCTCCTGCAGCACCTGCCCGTACATGAAAATGAACACGCTGGAAAAACTGTACCTGGCCCTCCGGGACCTTTCCCCCGCCGTGGAACTGCCGGAAGACCTGCGCAGAAGGGCGGAAGCCCCGCTGCTGCGCATGCTGGAGCAATCCCAATCCTGACCCCTGCCTTCCCCGCATGATACGCCTTTCAGACCACATCGCGGCCGCTGGCGGCTGGCTCTCCCTGGAAGCTTTCATGCAGCTGGCCCTGCACCACCCGCAGGAAGGGTACTACTCCTCTTCCATTGAAAACATCGGTCAACGCGGGGATTTTTCCACCACCCCCACGCTTTCCCCCATCCTCGCAAAAGCCATTGCCGCTCACTGGAAAGAAGCCTGCTCCCGCTGCGGCAGGCGGCTGCCCCTGCTGGAAATAGGCGCCGGTTTCGGCGCCCTGGCCGTCAAAATCCTGGAGCGGCTGGGATTCTGGAACCGCCTGAATACGGACTACGTGATTGTGGAATCTTCCCCAAGGCTGCGCGAATTCCAGCACCTTCTGCTGGGAGGAAGGGCCAAAATTTACTCCACCATGGAAAAAGCGCTGAAACACTGCGGAGGCAAGGCCTTTATTTTCTCCAATGAGCTGGTGGATGCTTTCCCGGCGCGCGTATTCGAATACACGGAACAGGACTGGAAGGAAGTAGGGCTTGTCGTGAAAAACGGAGCCGTCCGGGAAGAACTGCGCCCCGTCCGGCAGCAGCCGCTTTTCTCCCATATGCTGGAATACGGTTCCCAACCGGGGCAGCGGGTGGAAATTCACGACTCCTACGCGCGCTGGTTCACAAGCTGGCTTCCCCTCTGGAACATGGGCGTCATGACGGTCGTCGACTACGGGGATGAAATGGAGCGGCTGTACTATCGCCGCCCCCGGGGTTCCCTGCGCGGGTACAAAAGCCACCAGGTGCTGACTGGAGAGGAACTGTACCGTAACCCCGGCCTCACGGATTTAACCTGTGACGTCAATTTTACGGACCTGCTGGAATTATCCCGCAACTGTCTGGGAGACCGGGTCACTTTCATGACCCAGCGGGACTACCTGCTCCCCCATGCGGAGAACACGCCTCAGGATGCCTTCCTGACGGATGAACACGGAGCCGGAGGGCACTTCCGCGTACTCATCCAGGAACGCCAGCGGCTGCAGCCGGAATAACCTCTAGATGCCAGGGCTGCGTACCCGGAAATGCCGGACGAAACCTAGGCAATCCCCTTCCGGCAGCGACGGCCCCCCTTCTTTCTCCATGAGAGAGACATTTTTCACAGGAATTCGGCTGACGCCCGAAAAAAATAACATTCTATCAGGAATTTTCTAACAAACAGAAAACTATTCTATCTATACATGGAAGAGGTTGACAATAAAAACTGTATTATTATTTTTTGACGGAAAACAGTTGTTATATTTTATAAAAAAACAAAAAAAATCAAATAATTTTTTATCGACACAGGCTCTGGATAATACTATCGAGAAAATAATCATGAGAGGATTGCTCTCCTCTCATTTCATTCATCTCCCCCTTTAATGCCTTATGACCCCTCCAGCAACTGTTCCCGGCGGCAGTTCTTCTGCCGTTCCCGCTTACCGCAAATGGTACTTTGGAGCCGGTAGCGGCCCCGGCAGGCGGGGCATAAAGGCAGCTCCGAGCCCCGAACCGCTGCCGTTTGAAGCGATCCGGATTCATGAGGAAAGGAACGTGGGACCGCCGAGCACGTCGGCGGACGGCTACAGCGCGCAAGGCACGTTCACCATCCCGGAAGGAGCGGACGGCAAAAAACTTTACGGCACCTGCTCGCTCTTCCTGGGGGTGGACGACTGGGGGAGCCTGGAGGTAAAAGACTCCGGCGGCAAGGTGGTGGCGCAGGTGGACCTGAAGGAAAACCCGCAGACGGCGGGAGCACAGGGAGGGCACAGCTACCACACGGGAGTCGGCGGGGCGCAGCTCCCCTCCGGCGCCTACACCTGGGAAGTCAGCCAGACCAACATCGACTACCATCCGGCCAGCGGCAACACCTCCATCTGCAACTACAGCATCGACGTGGTTCCGACGGAGCCGGGGGGCAGGAAGGAGCCCGAACCGTGTCCCTGCGAAGGAAACACGTGCGACGAAAGCGGAGGAACGCCGCCCTCCCCTTCCCGGTCGGGTCCTGGCGGGGCGGGAAAGGAAAGCGGCGTCCTGGGAAACTACAGCTCGGCGGGGTGCAGCGTCAATGCGGAAAGCACGGCCACGCTGATGTACTGGTCCTGCAACTTCGGAGCGTTCCGAGGGCTGGGAGGAATCCCCGTGGGGCGGGTGGAACTGAGGGCTGAGAAAAATACCTCCGGCCTGGAAAACCCGGCGTCATTGGCCTACAACCATCCCCTGAACAGCCGTCTGGACGTGCCCGAAGGGGGCATTGTCCCCGGAGCGCGGTTCACTCTGGCGCAGGGCGGCCGGGAAATTGCGATGCGCTGCTACACCAACGGCGCGGTGCTGCCCATCGGGGTGGACACGGGCGGCGGAGGGCGTGCGGCGCTGGTCACGGCGGAAGGCCAATCCTGCCTGCGCTGGGTGGTGGAAGACGGCAGCCAATACCTCTTCTCGGCAGAAACGGGCCAACTTCTCTCCTACACCACCACCGACAGGCAGGTCATCTCCAACACGTCATCCTATCTGGACGTCAGGCATGCCGAAGACGGCTCGCTGAGGCAGATCCGGAACCTGTGGGACGGCCTGCTCAACGTGGAAAACGTCACGGCCGCGGGTTACGCCATCGCGCTCTATACCCCTGGGCAAATCACTGGAACGGACGAACAGGGATTTTATACGGTCGCCGGAACACCCTTCAAAACATTTGCCCTCTCCCTGTCCGCGGACGGCCGCTTCACCATCACGGAACAGGCGCCGGCCAGGCAGCCCTACGCCATCACCTGGTGGAACGACGGCCTGGCGTGGAACATGAAGAAGGGAACGGGGGAAGACGCCGTCACGACCCTCCGCACACGCACGGAACTGGAACCGGAAGACGCGGTCTGGCTCTTGGTCACGGAAACCTCCAAAAACGGAATCGTGGCGGCGCGCACCTGCGCCATCTACCAGACCACGGACGTCGGCGACCTGCTGCTCGCGCTGACGGAAGGCTACCAGACTCCGGAGGCGCGAACCACGCAGTACGGCTACGACCAGTGCGGCAGGCTCAAAACGGAAATGGCCATGGACGGCAGCCAAATTCATGACGCGTACGACCTTTACGGGCGCCTGCTCTCCCGCGACGAACCGTGGGCGGAAAGCGGGCGGCGCATCACGCGCTACACCTATGCCTATTCGGGAACGGACAACTTCAGCGACGCCCCCGCTACGGAAACGGTAGACCTGCTCCCGCTGGAAGGGCATGTCAAAACGCTGACATCCACCACCTGGAAATACACGACGGCCAACCACATCAAAAGGACGGAAAAAAAGGTCACGGGACTGGGTGTGGCGGGCACGCGCCTGACGGCGGTGGAACAATGGCTGGCCGGCGCCGCCAACATCCATGCCCGCGGGCGCACGCGGTTCAGCCGGGACCTCAACGGCGTGCAAACCTGGCACGACTACGCGGCCGCGGCGGAGCACGGCGCCCTCTACACGGAAACGGTGGAAACGCGCATCAACGGAGAAACCGTGCCGGGCCAGAGCACGCGCACCACGACGTGGATCACGGCGGAAGGGCAGCGCGTCAGGGAAGAAAGCTACGCCCTGCTCACCGGCGGGGAATGGGCGCTCACGGGCAGCGCCTCCTATGAATTTGACACGCAGAACCGGTGGGTGAAGCGGACGGCGGGCAATGGGCGGGTGACGCAGCGCGAGCTGATGTGCGACGGGCGCCTGCTGTGGGAAACCGACGAAAACGGCATCAGGACGGACTACGCCTACGACACGGCGCGCCAGCTGGTGGAAACCACGCGTTCCGCCGTGATGTACGGGACCGCCGTCATCACGCCGGAAACCATTACCTCCTACGCCCGGGATGCGGCGGGGCGCGTGCTCTCTACGCGTCAAGACACGGGGGCGATGACCACGCGGGAAAGCGCCACCTACGACCTTCTTGGCAGAACAACCTCCACCACGGACGTCCTGGGGCGGGTCACCGCCTGGTCCTACAGCGGAGACGGCCTGACGGCGACGCAAACCGCTCCCTCCGGAGCCACGTTCATCACGCGCAGCGCGCCGGACGGAACAGTCCTGGAAGAATCCGGCACGGGGCAGCGGCACGTCATCTACGCCATCGACCTGGTCAGCGACGGTGTGCGGACCTTCATGAAAGCCGTCTCCGGGGAAACGGAAACCGAGCTGCAGCGCAGCATCGTCAACGGAGCCGGGGAAACCCTGCGCACGGGCGTCCCCAACACCGTCGGCGGAGTCATTTACACGAGGAACACCTACAACTCCAGAGGGCAGCTCACCAAAACGCAGACGGACGCTGGCAACGCGGCCACGACGATGGCCCCGACCCTGTGGGAATACGACGCCTTCGGCAACAAAACGAAAGAAACCTGGAAGCTGGCCGACCCGGCTACTATGTCCAACTCGCGTATCACCACCTGGAGCTACGGAGCGGAACAGGCGCAGGACGGCGTGTACCGCGTCGTCACGGCGACCAGGAACAACAGCCGGGGAACGACCTGCGACGAAACGCAGAAAACGCTGGCTTCCTCCCTCTCGTCCACGCTGGAAAGCAAAGTCATTTCCATCGCCCCCAGGGGAAACGCTTCCGAACAATGGAGCGAATACGGCCCAGGCGCCGTCCGGACGCAGAAAAGCAGCATCCCCACCTCCGACATCACGGCCACCGCTACGGTCATCGACGGCTTTACCGCGTCGCAAACGGACCATACGGGCGTCACGGCCACGCAGACCCGCGCCTACACGGAAACCGGCGTCATCTACGCCAGCACGGACGGAGACGTCACCACGTGGAGCTACGATGACGCCACGGGCCTGCTCATCCGCAAAACCTGGGCGGACGGGACGCATGAGGACACAACCTACAACGCCCTGAATTTCCGCTCCACGCTGACGGACGCGCGGGGGGGGGGGTCACCACCTGGGGCTACAACCTGAAAAAGGGGGTCAACAACTCCGTCTCCTACAGCGACTCCACGCCCGGCATCCAGTATGCCTACAACTATCTCAACCAGCTGACCCAGGTCACGGACGCTTCCGGTACGCGCGTGCTCACGTACACTCCCTATAACGAACCGGACACCGACAGCATCACCATCGAAGGAGTCTCCTGCCAGCTCCAGGAACACTACGACACTTACGGCCGCTCCTCCGGCTACGCTTTAACGCAAGGAACCGGCGTCCTCCAGGAAGTCAGCCAGGACTATGAAGCCGACGGGCGGCTGGCCAGCGCCGGAATCATGCACGGGGGAACGGAGCAACGCTTCTCCTACGGCTACCTGGCGGGAAGCAGCCTGCTCTCCAGCCTCGCGATGCCCGACGGCATCGTCCGGGAACTTTCTTACGAACAGCGGCGTGATTTGCTCAGCGGCATAGACTGCCGCCTGGGGGAAACCGTGCTGGTCTCCCGGACCCAGAGATGCGACGCTCTGGAACGCCCGGTCACCCGCACCCAGCGGCGGGGAACGGAGCCTGCACGCAGCGACAGCTTCAGCTACAACGGCAGAAACGAGCTCACCGGCGCTGCCCTGGGCGCCGCCCCCTACGGTTACAGCTACGACAACATCGGCAACCGCAAGACGGCACGGGAACCGGCCGGGGAACTCGCCTACGCGGCCAACGAACTCAACCAGTATACCCGCATTGAAGAAAACGCGGAGGCGCCTTTCGCGCCTCAATACGACGCCTCGGGCAACCAGACGCTCATCAGGACGTCAACGGGCATCTGGACAGTGGCGTACAACGCGGCCAACCGCGCGGTGAGCTTCACCAGCCGGGACGGCGCGACAGTCGTGGAATGCGGCTACGATTACCAGGGACGGCGCTACATGAAGAAAGTAACCCAAAACGGCACGGTCACCAGCCACGAACGCTACCTGTACCGGGGTTACCTGCAGATAGCGGCCCTGGACATGCTCAACAGCCGGAACGTGCTCCGCACGTTGTTGTGGGATCCTCTGGAACCGACAGCCACCCGCCCCCTGG
>ULRK01060102.1_pt1 | contig 20836 bp, 19 predicted proteins | sample 1955341 | NCBI WGS metagenome assembly ULRK01 (sample SAMEA4835680, study PRJEB28245) | human gut metagenome | biome: gut microbiome; material: fecal sample | place: Denmark | collected 2008
TCTTCTATCGGGATCAGTCTGGAAAATCCATCGTACACTATATCCATCAATCACGCGAACAAGTCTACATGCAGGCAATGACGTTGCTTTGTGAAACACAGAAACAGCACCCTGATTATCAGAAGTGGGTGAACTCCATACAACTATACGGAAACTATCTGAAAGGTCTGATGAAATACACCCGGCCTTATGGAATGATTCCGAGTGGAGTATATCATGCGGAAGAGTACAGTGATTCAGCAAGTTTCTACGCGCTTCATCTCTTTCCGCCCGCCAATGCACGGCAGCTATACACGGAACAGGTGAAACGGGGAGTCAAACTCGACAAGGAACATTACCTGAAACGTTTCCCTGTATGGTTCAGTATCTTCAATGGAAACACAGCCATACATCTCTCCACCGGAAAATCCGCTGCCATTTGCGGCAACTTCCTTAAAGACGAAGAGTTGCTGAACATCGGTCGGGAACAGCTCTACTGGACAGTTGGAAAGAACCCATTCGGACAATCTCTGATATACGGCGAAGGGTACAATTATCCGCAGATGAACAGTTTTTCTTCCGGTGAGATGACAGGCGAAATGCCCGTAGGCATCCGCACCCTGGGCAATGATGACATCCCCTACTGGCCACAGACCAACAATGCCTGTTATAAAGAGGTCTGGGTGACATCGGCAGGAAAGTGGCTATCACTGATTGCCGAATACTAACAAAAGAAATTATTAATTACATAAAATCAAAAAAGCTATGAAAACTATTAAGTTTTATCTTGTCCTTCTATTTACAGCATGCACCCTTCTGGTAAACGCTCAAACTCCCGAAGGCTATCCTGCCAATTATGCCCGGGGCCCCCGCTTCAAGGCATTAGTCTACTATACGCAGCATGCAGAAGAAGCACATTATCAGTTCTCCCTGCAAGCCGTAGAGTTCTTCAAGAAACTGAACTACGGTGACGGTTTCGTTCTCGATCTCACAATGGATTTGTCTTCCTATACTTACGAAAAGCTAAAAGAGTATAGCGTAGTGGTGATGCTCGACGGCTACCCCAATACAAAAGCCGAACGGGATGCTTTTGAGAAGTATATGGAAAACGGTGGTGGCTGGGTAGGCTTCCATGTAGCCGCCTACAATGACAAGAACACCCAATGGCCTTGGTTCGTCAACTTCCTGGGCGGTGGAGTCTTCTATTGCAACAACTGGCCTCCCCAACCAGTCCTGGTTGAAGTGGACAACGAGAACCATCCAGTCACCAAGAACCTACCCGCCTCTTTTGTGGCACCTTCCAGCGAATGGTATCAGTGGAATCCCAGTCCGAGAGCCAATAAAGATGTGGAAGTTCTGCTGTCCCTCTCTCCCAAGAACTATCCCCTGGGCATCAAAGATGTAGTGAACTTCGGTGATTTCCCCATCGTATGGACCAATACCAAATACAGAATGATATATCTGAATATGGGGCATGGCGATGAAGAATTCATTGACGCCACACAAAATCTTTTGTTTGTCAATGCCTTCCGCTGGGTGGTAAGTACGGACAAGCAAGGAGATCCTTTCAAAAAATAGTACAAAAAGAAATTACAAGTAGACAAGAAACTGCACATACAAGACTTGGTATGTCGCAGAGTTCTTGTTTACTTGTCAACCTATCCTAATGATAGCAAATGTCTATCACCATTAACTTACTGAGAGAGAACCGATTTTATGACTAATGTCCTTTAATGCACGATTAAATGTTTCAACTTCTTTTTCATTAAGAGAATACACGCGTCCTCTTACTTTATATCCGTTGATCCGTTGGTACAACCATGCACGGCTTTTGCCAAAGTAATTTTTAGCAATGTATGATATAGGGATTAAATCTATGATTTCACTCATTTGTTCTCTAATAGTGATACGCTTATCTAATGAATCAATCCTATTTTCTATAGTATCCAATTCACCATCAAGATGTTTTCTAATAGCATCTTTTTCATCTGATTTTATATAAAGCTCTTTCATTTCCATCAGATGTGCATCTAATGCCTCACCATGCAAGGTATCCATCTTCAATAAATCATCTTCATTAAGCTCCTTCATCTTTTCTTTTTTGATAGTTAATCTGTCGTTTATCCGGCACCACAAAGATACATAATCTTTTGTATATAACAAATTAGTTCTATATAAATTATTCGAGTTTCACAAGTGCAGTGAGATAAGATTATATATCTTTTGTGAGCATACAGCACCCGCATGAACAGCATCATTAAAAATACCTAATTAATATTGGGAAAAAGGAGGAGTAATAGTTCCTCCTTTTTGTTTTTTCCTTCCCTCCTATCCGGAAAAGAGGAATATTCTGATTTTTCCGGTTTTAACAAATGGATACCAGCAGGAAACAAATAAAACAGATTGCCTTATTTTTTGTCGTACATAATATATATTTCTATAAATTGATAATAAAACTATGGCGACTGTAAAAGTAAAATTCAGAAAATCATCGGTGGAGGGAAAAGCCGGTACAATCTATTACCAGCTATGCCACAAGCAAAGCAACAGACAGATAACCACCCGAATGCGCGTACTTCCCCATTGGTGGGATGCAGAAAAAGAAACATTCATAGCTGAAGCGGACAACAATGGGTTGTCGGCCCGCTACCAACAGCAAATAGAGAAAGACTTGCTGTGCATCCGTCGGATTCTATGCGAATGGGACGGAGAAGGAAGAGACTACACTTTAGCGGATGTCATTGACCGCTTTCGTACTTTGAATGAAAACGGAGACACAGTGCTGTCTTGTTTGGCAACCCTGATCGATGAGCTTAAAAACGATGGCCGGTGGGGAAATGCCCGCAATCTCCAACGGGCATTGAACAGCTTCTCCGACTTCCTGGGAGGCTTAGACAGACCACTCAAGCAGGTAGACGAAAGACTTGTCATGGAATATGAACAATGGCTCCGGATACGAAAAGTGAGCAAAAACAGCAGTTCTTTTTATATGCGGACTTTGCGCTCTGCATATAATAAAGTGATAAGCCGGAATCAAATGGAACAAACATTTCCTTTTCGAAATGTATATACCGGTGTAGAACGTACCCGCAAACGTGCCGTACCCGAAGATATCATGGTTCGTTTACAAAAACTGGACCTGACACATTCTGCTCCGCTTGCCTTTTCTCGCGACATGTTTATTTTCAGTTATTGCACCCGTGGAATGGCTTTTGTAGACATTGCCTATCTGAAAAAGGAGGATGTAAGCGGAGGAATACTTAGTTATGTCCGCCATAAGACGGGACAGCGCCTCACTGTTCGCATAGAGCCTCTTATTGAAGAGATTATCGAGCGCTACGAGCCATTGGTCCACAACAGTCCCTACCTTTTTCCAATTATTACATCTAATGATCCGGAAGAGGCTTTCCGACAATATCAGACGGCGCTGGGTTATCATAACCGGAAATTGAAGAAACTGGGGAAGTTGACAGGAGAAAATCTACATCTCTCCTCCTATACCGCAAGGCATAGCTGGGCGACGGTTGCACGCAAACACAACGTCCCGTTGTCCGTCATAAGTGCAGGTATGGGACACACTTCCGAGAAGACTACACTCATATACTTGGATTCTGTAGAAAATTCACTGATAGACAAGGCCAATGAAGAAATTTTAGAGGCATTATGTCGTAACGTTTCTAAGTAAGAAACCTTAAAATTACGGCGCAAAGATATAACAAATAAAAGAATAAAACAACATAATGCTATAAATATTTGTTTATATTTTACTCTCAAAACAAGTATAAAATATTGATTTTTAACACAATAAGCAACTACTTATACAAAAAAGAAATGAATAGATATTTAAAACAGATGCTAATATAGAACTCGATAGATATATTCTAAAAAAATTATCCATACATCGTACCGAATCTACAAAACCTAAAAAAATAGGATAAAAAGATATTTTTTATCCTACAGGAATTCAACGCATTAAAACGTCGTACCGTTTCTTACTTAGAAACGGTACAATTACAGGGTTACGGATACCTTCTCCTGGGTCAGGAGAAGTTCCGAGTTCCAAAAATCGACAGACAAAACGAAGAATTGGATTAACCTTGCTTGCTGCGCATCAGAGTTGCTTTAAAGATCAGAAATACTCCGATACGCAGGAATGGAAGGAATATCTTTTAGGTGAGATACGACAAATATGGAAGAGGTATCTTCAATTATGCATTGGTATGCATTCAAAGTCTTTTACAATAAGGTATTTGAGATAGAAGACTCGCTGAATAGAGACAAAATCGAGACCTATATTCCTTGTGAAAGAATTCTTGTGGAACGTGGCGGAGTGAAAAAGTACGTGCGAAAACCGATCATTTCCTCCCTGCTGTTCTTCTATTCCACAGAGAAACAAGCACTGGCGTTACAGCAGAAACTGACAGACCGAGTCCTCCTATATACCCGTCTTGTCAATTGGCAAAAACTGCCAATAGCTATTCCTGAACGGGAAATGAAAATTTTCATGCTTGTCACTTCCTCCGGCGAGAAAGGGCTGGACTATTTCGGCGACGTCCCCATGGAGTACAGCACCGGTGAACGGGTGCTTGTTACGGATGGTCCATTCAAGGGAGCAGAAGGCTGTATACACCGCATCAAAGGAAATCGTCGCCTGATAGTGGCAATACAAGGTGTGTGTGCGGTGGCAACTGCCTATATTCCCCAATGCTTTCTCAGGAAGATATAAATCAATACATTTAAACAAGCTCTCACCTAATCAAATCCTTCAGAAATGACAACCTGCTATTTTGAAACTTTGGCGGCATTCGCCGTCAGCTGCCTGCTCAGTGCAATGATTATTCCCAAGATATCGCTGATAGCTTTCAGGCGGCGACTTTTCGATCCGTTGGACGACCGAAAGTTGCATACGACGCACATTCCCCGTCTGGGGGGAATCGCTTTTTTTCCGTGTATCATTATGCCCATTTCGCTCGTCATTGCCTGCCATAATCTCTGTACAGACAGCAATTTACTCAGTTGGGAACAATCCACTTGTCTGCTCACCCTATTCAGCTGCCTCTTCATGCTCTATCTGATGGGAATGAGAGACGACCTGATAGGTATGCGCTACCGTGCCAAATTTATCATCCAGACACTTTGTGGCCTTCTATTGGTAGCCTCCGGCTTTTGTTTCGACAATCTCTACGGACTGTTTGGCATCTACGAATTACCCTATTATGTGGGCATACCATTCACAGTCTTTATCATTGTCTATATCATGAATGCAATTAATCTTATAGACGGTATCGATGGCCTGGCTTCCGGATTGAGCATGATAGCATTCTTCGCTTTCGGTTGCATGTTCGTCTGTCTACACTGGTGGTTGTATGCCTTTATCTCCTTTGCAGCTTTGGGGGCACTGATACCATTCTTCTATTATAATATGTTCGGACAGACCCGCCGCGGACGGAAAGTGTTCATGGGAGATACCGGCTCATTGACTATCGGTCTGTTGCTGGCTGTAATGGCCATTCATCTCAGTATGTCCGATCCCGTCAAGGAAGAATTCTTTCCCGGTGCTATCGTGACGGCTTTCTCTTTCCTGCTGGTGCCGATGCTGGACGTGGTTCGGGTAGTGCTTCACCGCCTGCGCAACCATCAACCTCCGTTTCTCCCCGACAAAAATCATATCCACCATAAATTCATCGCCTTGGGTATGTCTCAACATCAGGCACTCTGCTTCATCCTGAGTATCGCCTGGCTTTTTATTATTGCCAATACACTCTTAGCCTCTTACCTGTCCGTCACCGTACTGTTCCTGCTGGACGTAGCGGTATGGACAGCGATGCACTTCTACATCACAGCAAAAATTACAAAAAAACACCCAAAAAATTAATACTTCATATTTCTATTTTATATTAAAATTAAAACATGAAAAATCATCTTTTATACTTGCTATTTTCGTTGGCCTTGCTCTCATCGTGCAACACATCGAAAGAGATAATCTATTTTCAGGACGTGGAGGTAAACAGCCCCGAAGCGGTGGCCCCACCCCAGGACATCACCGTTCAACCCAAGGATCAGATATCCATCGTAGTGTCGAGCAAGGACCCCGAACTGGCGGCTTTGTTCAACCTGACACGCGTGCAGCAGAGGGTAGGTTCCACGGGACTGAACAACAGCAACAACAACGGAGAAATTTCCGGATATACGCTTGATGACAAAGGTGCCATCGACTTTCCCGTATTGGGAAACCTCACTGTGGCGGGCATGACCCGAAGCCAGATTGCCGCATTGGTAAAACAAAGACTGAAGGAGGAGAACCTGGTGAACGACCCGGTGGTCACCGTGGAGTTTATGAACCTCAGCTTCTCCGTCCTGGGTGAAGTGAAGACTCCCGGAAAATACAGTATCTCAAAAGACTATATAACCTTGCTGGAAGCTATCAGCATGGCCGGTGACCTTACCATCTACGGCAAGCGGGATGCCATCTTCGTGATCCGTGAAGAAAAAGGAGAACGGGTGACGCACTGGGTGGATCTCCGCTCCTGCGATCTATTCAAATCTCCCGTTTATTACCTGAAGCAGAACGACGTGGTATATGTGCAGCCCAACAAGGTACGTGCCGGACAATCCACACTGAATGAAAACAGCGTGAAAAGCGTAGGATTATGGATTAGCATCGGATCATTCCTCACCTCCCTGGGTGTATTGCTGTTTAAATAATTACTTATTATTATGGTTGAAAAGAAAACGCCTGTCGGCAAACCCGCCGATGACTTTATACGGATACAGGATCTGTGGAGCATGTTCGTTCCCAAATGGTACTGGTTCGCCATCTCCCTGTTCATTACCCTGACTATAGCGGTGTTGTACCTGCTGAGTACTCCCCCTATTTACACCCGTACCGCTGCCATTCTCGTCAAGGACAACTCGAAAAGCAGCTCTTCTACCAGCGCTATGAACGACTTTTCCGATTTGGGTATCTTCAAGTCCAATACCAACATCAACAACGAGTTGCTGACATTAAAGTCGCCCACACTGATGACAGAGGTAGTCAACCGGCTGGGATTGAACGAAACCTTTACCATCCGCAAAGGATTAAAGAACGTAGATTTGTACAAAGTATCTCCTGTCACCATTACATTCTGCGACAAAACAGAAGTGCCATTAAGTTTCACCATCAAGTTCTCTTCAAAAGAGGCGTTTGCCATCTCCGAACTTGAAATATCGGGAGAAGACATAGGCGAAACACTCTCCGCCCAAATGGGCGACTCCATACAGACCTCTGCCGGGATCATGATCGTATCCCCTACACAAGAGTTTACCGACGCTTTTATAGGCACATCTATCCGCTACGTCCGGGGAAGCGTGCGCGCTGCCGTCGATACCTATTCAAATGCACTGGTCGCTGAACTGGGTAACGAAGATGCCACTATCATCAACCTCAGCATCAATGACACTTCCATCCGGAAAGCGGAAGACATCCTGAATACCCTGATCGAAGTCTATAATGAGAACTGGATTCGGGACAAAAACCAGATTGCCGTCAGCACTTCGCAGTTCATTAGCGACCGCCTGGGCGTGATAGAGAGCGAATTGGGGCATGTCGACGAAAATATCTCCAGCTACAAAAGCGAGCACTTGCTACCCGACGTACAGGCGGCATCCAGTCTCTACATGGCGCAGTCCGCTGAGAACAATAAAGAACTGTCGACGCTGAACAACCAGCTCTCCACCGCCCAATATATCCGCAGAGAACTGAATACAAAACAGTTGGACCAAACGTTGCCCGCCAATTCAGGTATTGTCAGCGCCAATATAGAAACGCAAATCAGTGAATATAACAATCTGGTGCTGGATCGCAACCGACTGATAGCCAACAGTAGCGAAAAAAATCCGTTAGTAAAGAACATGGCCAGTTCCCTACAGAGTATGCAGCGAACCATTATCCAGTCGGTCGATAATCTGATCGTTTCACTGAATACCCAAATACGTAGTCTCCGCCGTCAGGAAGAGGCTACTACCAACCGGCTGGCATCCAACCCGAACCAGGCAAAGTATTTGCTGTCGGTGGAACGCCAGCAGAAAGTAAAGGAAGAACTTTATCTCTATCTGCTACAAAAGCGTGAAGAAAACGAACTCTCACAAGCATTTACCGCCTACAACACCCGCCTGATTACCGCTCCGCGCGGCAGTATGTTTCCTACCGCTCCCCGCAAGATGAATATCCTGTTGGTGGCATTTGCCGTAGGATTACTGGTTCCGGCAGTAGGCATCTTCATGAAGGAGAACATGAATACCAAAGTGCGAGGTCGGAAGGACCTGGAAAATCTGAGCATCCCATTCATAGGCGAGATTCCCCAATACTCCGGCACAAAGAAAAAATGGTGGGAATTCAAGCACCGGAAGCGGCAGGACATGAAAATCATAGTGGTGAATGAGGGCAACCGCAACATCATCAACGAGGCATTCCGTGTGTTACGTTCCAACATGGATTTCATGGCAAGCAAGGACAACAACCAACATGTTTTCGTATTAACCTCATTCAATCCCGGCAGTGGAAAAAGTTTCCTAGCCATAAACATTGCCATAAGCTTCGCCATCAAAAAGAAGAAAATCCTGGTCATTGACGGAGACCTCCGGCACAGAACCGTCTCTTCTTATGTCGATTCTCCGAACAAGGGATTAAGCGACTACCTGAACAATCAGATTGAAGACTGGAAGGAAATCATAGTGTCCTACAAGGGATACACGAACCTGCACATCCTGCCTATCGGAACAATACCTCCCAATCCAACGGAACTACTGGAAGACAGCAAGTTGTCTATGCTGATAGAGGCATTAAGACCGGAATATGATTATATCTTCATAGACTGTCCTCCTGTTGACATCGTAGCCGACGCACAAATTATTGAAAAATGGGCGGACCGCACCATTTTCGTAGTCCGCTCCGGCTTGCTGGACCGGTCCATGCTTTCCGAACTGGAAAATATGTATACCGGAAAACGATTTAAAAACCTCTCCATGATACTGAACGGAACGGAAAGTACCGGAGGACGTTACGGCTATCGCTACGGATACCATTACGGTTATGCTTCCTATTATGGCAGTAAAGATAAATAAAACTCATGTGGCCATTTTCTAAATCCCAGCCCGTCGCGGCAAGCGGCATCCTTTGCGAAATGACCGACTACCACTCCCACATATTGCCCGGGGTAGACGATGGCGTGAAGACAATGAACGAGTCACTTCAGATTCTTGCGGAGATGAAACACCAAGGAGTCCGCAAAGTGTGGTTTACTCCCCATATCATGGAGGATATACCCAATACCAACGCCGGGCTGAGAGAACGATTTCAAGAATTGAAAGAGAAATTCCGGAAGCCGGAAGATGCCTATTGCGGTACGGTGGAACTGAATCTGGCCGCTGAATACATGATGGACAACCTCTTCGCGGAGCGTCTGGAGGCCGACGATCTGCTTCCGATCTACGAAGGCGGTTACCGGTATCTGCTGGTTGAAACCACCGGTTTCACTCCGCCCATGAACCTGCTGCCCGTCCTGAAACGCATTCAGACGAAGGGCTACCGGCCTTTACTGGCACACCCCGAACGTTATCTATATATGGGCACGTCCTACTACTGTATGTTGAAGCAAGAACAGGTTGCTTTCCAGTTGAACCTTCCGTCACTGACGGGAGCATACGGCACATATATACAAAAAAAGGCCGTATCCCTGTTGAAAGCAGGGATGTACGACCTGACAGGAACCGATATGCATTCTTCAAAACATTTCAAAGAATGGCTCGGAACACGGATTGGCAGTCGAGACAGGGACATGCTTTGGGCACACTTCCCGGCATGTCGCGATGGCCTCTGAGTTGCGCCTTCGGGAAGAGTTTCAGCAACTTTGTCAGAAGTTGTTCCAAGTTTTCGAACTGCTCCGGGGTAAGCGTGTCAGCGGGATGTCCTTCCGAGTCCAGTCCGCCTTCATAGCATACACCGATGGAGCACCGGTTGAAAGGACGGCAGTGGGCACCCACTTCGAGCAGTCGGCGATGCTGACTGACGGTGCCATCGCGACGGACGTAAAAGTGATAACCGATAGTACGGAAGCCACGGGCACGATGGTCGCGCAAAAGTTGTTCTACGGTGTAGTCGCTGTTACAGCGTGTGGCGGAACAGTGCAGAATGATATAGCATACGGAGTCGGTGGAGTCCATCATCAATCCGCTTTCCACCCGGACGAGGAGTTCGCGCTCATTAAGCACTTCCTCCTCGCCCACAATCATGGGAAATGTTTCCTGTATCATGGCAACAGACATTCGATGGCGGTTGAACAACTGGTTATTCCCAGTGCCGTAAGAGCCGCAATGGCTGCCTGGATAATGGCATTGAGCAGGGACACCCAGGTGATTTTATTCTTTTTTGCAGAGTCGGTCATGAGATTTATTATTTATAATTTATGATCTATAATCTATAAGCTGCGCAATGTGCGCTTGCGAAACCTCATACGCTTCGCCCACGCACCGCGCAGCCTTTAATTGTTAATTATTAATTTTGAATAATTCTATCCCAAAGGATTTTCGTCCAGTCCGCCTCCGCCGGGATTGTCGGTTCCGCCTTCATCATCCACATTGCCCGGGTCGGACGAAGTCACCTGTTTGATGACTTTTCCGTCCTTGTCGTAACAAGTGATGTTGATGGAGGTATCCTTCAGTTCCTGCTTGATGGTGGTACTGGGAGTGAAAATGACCTTGCGAGTGGTGATGAGTCCCGTACCTACATCTTCCACTTTGGAGACAGCCGCGGCTTGCAGGCCGAAGCGCATGGTACCCACTCCGGGCAGGGCAACGGAATGTCCCTCGGTGGTCCATGCCTTGACAACCTCACCAATGGCTTCCCAGGCAGCCTGAAGGCTTCCCTTCGGGATTCCCGAGCGGATGGAGGCTTCGGATATGACTTTTTCCTGCTTCAGCGTGCTGTAGATTTCTGCCTGCATGATGAAACGATACTCCCCTTTCGAGGGACCTACCGACAGTTTGGTCTGACGGGCTTTTACTTTGATTCCCATAAGTTTAATAATTTAGTTAATCAGTTGGCGAAATTTATTTTATTCCGTTCTGTAGGGTTATGAGTTAATTCACCACAGATTACACAGATTGACACAGATTCTATTTTACTGATTATTAGATTAATAAATCTGTGTGAATCTGTGTAATCTGTGGTGAGTCTTATTCATTCCTACATCAGAAAGAATAAATCCCGTCAACTGATTCGGTTAATAATCTGTGGCAAAGATAGGACGGACCGGAAACCGACTTATGGGTTCCGATGGGTTCCGATGGGTTTCGCCTTACGGGTCGCCCAAATGGCGGACAATCAGCGACACTTGCCGGGATGTGAGCAACTTCTGCGAACGATGATAACCGACGGTTTCCAGTTCCATCATCAGCGGAGGACAATCATAAATCCAGCGCATCAGGCGGTTGGTGGCCACAGCGGATGTTGAATCCGGAAAGTAAAGTAGAGCCAGTTCGCTCTTCTTCATGGAGATGGGATGGAAGGACATGGTGGGAGAAATTAAAAATTAAAGAATTAAAGGCGTTCCGGATATGGGAGTTTTTTCTTCCTATACTGGGAAAATATTTTTTCCTAACTGGAGAATTTTTTTTTCCCAGTTGGAGAAAAAAAAAGCGGAATCTTGCAAACTTGCATTTCTTGCAGCCCCCTCACACCCACACACGTACATACACGTGCGTGAAGCGAATGGGATCCTTTTTCCGAACGACGTTTCATTTGAACCTGTATTCTCCGCGCCCGCTTTTCACCAGCTGCCCTTTGTTCAGCATTCGCTTCAACAGCGAGTCGAGCGTGTTGGCAGGTATTCCATACTGTTCACCCGCTTGAAGGGCCTGGCTACGGGTGAAGTTGAGAGGCAACAAATCCAGGAATGCCTCCTGCGACGTTTTCTGTTGCATGGAGTCGCCCGCCGGAAGGAACGACAGGATATGACACGAATGCAGATACAGAGGTTCCGTGAGTGACAGTACGGCATGAAAATCATCGCTGTTGACGGTGAGATCGAACTGAGGTACCACGCCATCTTGCACGTTCTCATGCGGAATGTGGGGTGAAGGCAACAAGCCCGGGCATGATTTCAGCGCTTTTACAAGGTCGTCCGCCGGCTTTTCCGCAGCAGTACGGCCGATGCCGTCCGTTGCCATTAACAAGGCTTCGAGCGAGCGCATCAATGCCACGATGCCAATGATACGGCAGATGTTAATGGCGATACGTGCCACCGCACTTTTCATAGGATCGCCATGAGCCGCACCCGCACGACCGAATATGCGTGAAAAGTGAACGTTGAATTCCTCTTTCTGCTCTTCGGTCAGTTTCAGGTTGATGCCGCTTACGACAGCCGCCAAGGTATCGAGCAGGCATTTCCAACGTTCTCCCCAAAGGGTGAACATACGGTCGTAGTCGATACCGGATTCGCAGAACTGATCCACCCATTCACGAATGGGAGGCATGCAGTAAAACAACTGGCGCGAGAATAGGCCGTTCTCCGCCGAGGGAATGAGCGGCTTCACTTGGGCAGGCGTACCGCTAAGCAATACGCTAAGATAGGATATTTTACACTCCCGGTATTCGTGGTTGGTGCGGCGGTTGTAAGCCAGGCGTTCGTGGTCGAAACTCTTTCTCAGGGTATCGCTCCAATGTCCGTAGTCGGTACCGATGGCAGTGCTCACGGTGTCCGCTTCGGTTTCGCATATCAGTCCGGCACCGTTGGCATCCATCAGGTTCTCCAGCATGCCGGCTCCGGAGTTGTCACCCGCAATAAGGAACATCTTCATGCAAGGCTGTTCGGGTTCGGGCTTGTTTGCCTTCTCCTTGCCCAGCATGTCCCATTGCACCTTCTCAAGGCGATAGGCTTTCATCTTTTCGCTGTACGATTCCATCAGCGCGTCGTGCAGGGGTTCAGCCAGCCGGCGCACCCAGGTCAGCGCTCCTTTGCCGGAAGCGGGCGGAGCGATGACAAAGGTTTGCAGGCACGGAAATTTGATCTTGCGGCCATAGACAAAACTCAACAGCCGGTTGAGGGTGGCTCCGAATACAGTCAGTGCTCCCAGCAGCAGGATGTCCCTTTGGGCGGGCGATTCGCCACAGTCCACCACTTGTTGCAGGAAGAGCGGCCACCGGTATTCCGGGAAACAGGGCAGCGAGACGGAGGTTTCCGCATCGTTTTCTCGCACGTACGTGTGTGTGGGTGTGAGGGGGGCCTGCAAGTTTTGCAAGTTTGCAAGTTTCTTGTCGAAGCGCACGCCTGCCAACTGGGCCAGGTGGAACACCGTTCCTAAGGAATTGCCCCCTCGCCCATTCTGCAAGGTGTGGTCGTAAAGTTTGTCAGCGTCGGCCTGCCGATACTTCGCAGACAGACTGCAAAGCCGGTGAAAAAAACTGCGTCCCGCCTCGCCGCAACTGTTGGCAATGGCGAAGGCAAGTGGCATATATTCCTGATACGTAGGTGCAAGGTTGGCTCCGGCCTGTTCTGCGGCAATAGTCAACTGTTCGATAATGTCAAGTTCGTTCACGATGATAGGATTTGTAATTTGTAATTCGTAATTTGTAACTTACCCTAAATTTTGCACTTCGCTTCTTCATCGTATGCCAGGAAGCAGGCTCTCGACATATCGGCATTGGCAGTATCGGCCTTTAGTCCGTGACGCCATTCCAGATAGTCCCAGGCGGTGTGTAGAGCATTGTCGAACGAGTGTTCCAGTGTATCTGTGAGATTCAGCCGGTAAGGTACAAAGAGTTTCACTCCTTTGGCACCGGGGCTTACGAAGGCAAGATCGGGTTGTAGCACTTCGTCAGTAAAGAGTCGATCGCGCCACATTGCGGCTTCTTCGACAGAGGCAAGGTGGTCGATGTCTATCACAAAGTCTCCGGACGGCACCATGATGCACTGCTCCCGACAGTACGAAAAAATTCCGGCAGGCGTGACGTAGGGCAGCAAAGTCTGCTTTTTTCCACGGAATGCTTTATCGTTTTCCGTATCGGCCCTTACTCTTTGTGTCAGCTCCTTCAGATGGGAATCAGAGGAGATATAGGCATGAAGCCCCGCTACGCTACACACTCCGGAAGGCACTTTGTTGGTGATGGGAGCGTTGAAAAAAGACATGATAGATTCTTTCATGATATTGATTCTGATTTAATTAAAACTATATTTTATATTTAACTGATTTATGTCAACAAAGATACAGGATATAATTCATCCTATACACTGCATTAAAAGCCATTTACTAAGCATTTATAATCATTGAGTGCTTATTGATTTATCATTAAAATAATTAAATAGAATGGAGAGAGAAAATATAAATATGAACGACAAACCGGAAATAGAGATAAAGATATTCGGCGGTACGAACATGATAGCCCCGACAGGCGCTACCGCCGTTCAGAATTTTTACGGCGATCAGTTTGCCGAGGTCGCCATCCGTCCCGAAGAAACCGAGGGCATTGAAAGTCTGAACGATGCCGAGTGCCTTCTCTTCACCTACGTGCCCGACGTGAAAAAAGTGCATGAGTACACCCGACTTCTGGGCGAATGCGCCACCGCCCACGATCTGGCGGGTGTAGTGAGCATCATGCTCAGCGAACCCCGCGTGGGCAAGGACACGGTGGTGAAAGGCACCTTCATCGAGGTTCTTCTTCCTTTCGCTTCCCGACTGACATCGGGGGCAAAGGTGGATAATGTGAGACAACAGATTAATAATATGCTGATGAGGCAAGAGAGAGGAGGAAAATAAAGGAGGCAGTTTAGAGAATGTAACCTTTTAGTATTTAAAACTATTATAAGAAACAATGCTTATACAAAAAACAAATGTAGAGGGTTTGGTCATCATTGAGCCACGCCTTTTCAAAGACGAACGCGGCTACTTTTTCGAGTCTTTTTCCCAACGGGAATTTGAAGAGAAGGTGCACAAGGTGAATTTCGTGCAGGACAATGAGAGTATGTCATCATACGGAGTACTTCGAGGGCTTCATTTTCAGAAGCCGCCTTTTGCGCAAAGTAAACTGGTGCGTGTCGTCAAAGGCCGCGTGCTTGATGTGGCGGTAGATATTCGCAAAGGATCGCCCACATACGGTGAGCATGTGGCTGTAGAATTGTCAGAAGATAATCATTTGCAATTCTTCATTCCCAAAGGTTTTGCCCATGGTTTTGCTGTACTGAGTGAGGTAGCTGTATTTCAATACAAATGTGACAACTATTATGCTCCACAAGCCGATGGTGGAATCAGCATCTTGGATGAAGGCATAGGAATAGACTGGAAAATACCGGCTGATAAAGCGATACTGAGTGAGAAAGATACGAAGCATCCGTTGCTGAGGGATTTTGAGAGTCCGTTTGAGTATGGGATGGGGCTTTATAAATGATGAAGACACTTGTAACAGGCTCCCACGAATAATTGGAAAACCAATGGGGCAAAAAAGAGACTTAACATTAGACCTTGCAAAAGCTATTTGCATTATCTTGATGGTGATAGGGCATAGTGGATGCCCCGACTATTTGCATCGTTTTATCTATATGTTCCATATGCCTTGTTTTTTCTTTATAAGTGGTTATCTATTGAATGATAAATATCTGACTAATTTAAAAACGGGATTATGGAGGAAGATAAAAGGTTCTTATTATCCCTTTGTCAAATGGTCAGTAATATTTTTATTATTGCATAATGTATTCGCATACTTACATATCTACGATACAAGTTATTCTTTGAAAGAAATTTCCATCAAATCTGTGCGTATACTCACAATGACTGGTAGTGAACAATTATTGGGTGGATTTTGGTTTTTGATTTCACTTTGCTGGGCTTCTATCGCTACAACAGTACTCTTTTACTTTACACAAAAGATAGATAATTTACATTATATCAACAATTTTTTTGGGGGGGTAATTTTGCTCCTCACAATGGCTACTTTATGGAATCAACTACCCATTAAGCTACCAGCTCAATTTGGAGAACAGACTCTTTTGGCAACGGCATTCTATATAAGTGGATATATCTACCACAAAACAGATTTAAAGGATACTTATCCACATATTATCGAATCGGCATTGTTTATCGTTCCTGCTATAGCTGCAATATACACAAGTTTGGGTATGGACTGCAAAGGTAGTATTGTCTGGCTTTATTATGTCATAGCAATATGCGGAACGATAGCCACTATGCAACTGTCGAAATGGTTGTCAAGTACAAGAATTGCATCCCTATTATCCTATATTGGTAACAAGACACTCTATATCCTCACATTTCACTTTCTGTCATTTAAGTTGGTAAGTTACATATATATTAAGTATAACCACTTACCGCTTGACAACTTGGCTCAATTCCCAGTATTGGAAATTACGAACAGCTGGATGTGGATTATATATGGAGTAGTAGGCATAGGCTTTCCTCTGTTGACCTGGGAAGTTAGTCAGTGCTTTTCATTAAAGATAAAAGCACTAATTGGGAAATAACCACAGCAATATGAATCATAAAAATAAGAAAAGTTTAATAAAGAATACGTCAACATTGTATATACGAATGCTGTTTTCCATATTTATCGGATTCTTCACATCTCGTATACTTCTTTCTCAACTTGGCGTAATTGATTTTGGCGTGTACAATGTAGTAGGAATTATCGTTGTTCTTCTCGGCTTTCTCAATTCTACATTATCATTAGGAACGCAACGGTTCATAAACTACGAATTGGGGCATGAAGGGAATGTGGATAAAGTGTTCTCAACATCCTTGTTGATTCATGTACAGTTTGCTTTCGCGATTTTCATTCTCGCAGAAACTATTGGCCTTTGGTTCTTAAATTCATATATGAACATCCCTAACGACAGAATGATTGCTGCCAACTACGTCTATCAGTTTTCTGTTTTTTCTGCAATGTTGTCAATGACTTTAATACCCTATTCTTCAACCATAATTGCACATGAGCACATGAGCCAATATGCGACGATAGGAATTATCGATGTAGTTTTAAGATTTTCAGGAGCTTGTTTACTCTATTTTATCAGTAGTGATAAGTTGATTGTCTATGCTATGATTATGTTCTTGATAGTGCTCATTGACAATCTGATTTATCGAGGCTATTGCCTTCGGTGCTTTCCCGAGTGTCATTTCAAGCTGTCAAAAGACAAGGCTCTCTACCGCAAAATGTTAGCGTTTTCAGGATGGAACATTTTTAGTAGTATCTCGATGATTCTCAATGGACAGGTAATAAGCATCGTATTGAATCTATTTTTCGGTACGGTGGTCAACGCTGCCCGAGGTATTGCGACACAAATGAATGGCGCTATATCTGGATTCGTTACTAATTTTCAGATAGCCGTTAATCCCCGAATTGTACAAACATATGCAGCAAAAAAATATGAGGATTTCCACAGATTAATCCATCAAAGTGCTAAATTCTCATTCTTTCTTTCTCTCATTTTTGTTGTCCCTTTATGGGTTACAATAGATGAGGTTCTAAAGATATGGCTGATAGATGTCCCTGATTACACATTGGGCTTTTGCAAAGTAGTTTTCCTTTCATCTTTGATTAATACCTTTTCGTTACCTCTAGCTACAGCGGCAAATGCAGTAGGGAATATTAAGAAATTTCAATTAGCATGTGGCGTTTCCGAGATTATGAATATTCCGATGTCTTATATTTTCCTAAAATTAGGTTATCCTCCTATTGCGGTTTATTTTGTACAACTCTCCATTACAATAACCACGCTTCTTATTAGGATCTCAATATTAAGAGGATTAGTTCATTTGAATGTACCTGAATTCGTGCTGCGCATTGTCGTTCGTTCCCTGTCCACAGCCTTCGTTGCTTTTGCTCTATCGTTAGCCATTCATTCGCTTGTAGGGACTGAGAACATAGTTAAATTAATCGTTGTTGTCATCGCTTCTTTCATTCTTACGGTATTGTCTATTTGGACGATTGGTATTGATAAATTAGAAAGAGGTGTATTGATATCAAGTCTCAAAACTAAATTTCACACAAAATGAAAACATCAGTAGTGCTATCCGCATATAACGGTGAAAAATACATCTTCGAGCAGTTGGAATCTATTCGCACGCAAACGGTTCCGGTAAACGAAGTGTTGATATTCGATGACTGTTCTTCTGACGAAACCTCTAAAATTTGTTCTAACTTTATCAAAATCCATGGGCTTTCTAATTGGAAATTCGTCATAAATACAAGTAATAAAGGTTTTAAGAGAAATTTCTTAGACGGTTTTAAAAAAGCGACAGGCGACATTATTTTTATTGTTGACCAAGATGACAAATGGAGAGCGAACCGAGTAGAAAATACTATCATTTTTTTTGAGGAACACCCTGAAGCTTATTCCCTTTGCTGCGGATTTTCTCGCTTCTTTGATAATAAAGTATTATGTGAACACGTAAAAGTTCCTCATCGGAAAACAAACGGTTTAAAAAAAATATCATTAACGGAATTTTGCCGGTTTAATTCATATTTAGGAATGACAACAGCTTTCAAAAAAACGTTGTTGAATAAAGGTTATGATGAAGCATGGGCTACAATGCCGTATGACATTGCGGTGAATTTCATATCGACCTTGAATAATGGATTTTACTATATCGACAAAGTACTTGTTGACAGGAGATCTTACCCGTCGAGTACCAGTAATATGATAGCATCCCGATATATTAATCAGATATTCGTTGGCAATCGCCATTTGTACTCTCGATTCAGGAATATAAATGCATTAGAATCATTTGAAAATTTCATCAAAAGTCATATTGATTATCAAAGGCATGAAATTGACATAGAACAACTCGTCCTCTCTTCCCGGAAAAATTATAATACTCTTCGCAATGGACAATTATTGGTATGTATATGTCAGATATTTAGACTAAGGACAGTAGATGACCTCAAGCAATATATAAATAATATACTTTCAGTTACAAAAATGAAGAAAATGAGATTAAAAGACAGATTAATTGCAATAAAACATTTTTGGAATATCGTGCAGATTTCTATAGAGAACGGATATTCTTTTATTAAATCAACAGAAATGCCCAGATCCAAACATGACACAATAGAACGGAAGCAGTTTGAGTTGATAGTTTCAATTCATTCACTAGAAAAAGGACTTTCTTTTAAGGATAAGAGAAAAGGATTTGGAGAAGAAAAAGCCACTAAAATAATAGCTATGCTAAAGGATTATATTGACAATGACTATCCAACAGATTGCTTTGCGGTATATGAAACAATAGCTGTTTTGGAATCATATTTCTTAAAGAAAAGAGAACAAGGTGAATCTCTTCCTGTGCTCGAAGATATTTTATCGCTTTGTAAAAGCAAGATCGTTGGCGATAATTATTGTGTTGGAGGCACTACCTTATTGCGTTTTGAAGATTTCAAGAGCGATGATATACAATCGATAAATCATTTATTTTCAACAGCTCGATCCATAAGAAATTATGATGCAGCTAAACATGTGACTGAATCTGATATTTTACATGTAATAGAGATGGCTCGTATGGCACCATCTGCGTGTAACCGCCAACCCGTTAAGGTGTATTATTCATTGAATGAAAAAAAAAACAAACAAATCAGCAATTTAGTCCCCGGAAATAATGGATTTAACAATGCAATTCCTTATTTTATGATTGTTACGTCCTCAAAATCATATTTTGGATTATTTGAATATAATCAGTGGTATGTTAATGGTGGAATCTTTTTAGGATATCTTCGTTTAGCTTTTCATTCACATAATTTAGGTTCTTGTATATTTCAATGGGGACTGAGAGCACCAGAAAAAGAATTAAGAGAACTTTGCCAAATCCCCTATTGTGAAAGTATTGTAGCTATTGTAGGATTTGGTTATTATGCAGCAGAAACCACAGTTATTCAAGCTCAACGAAAATCCATACAGGAATATATATCAAAATTTTAATTAGAGTTATGAAAGAGAATCAAATAATCATAGGTCTTTGGGGGCTAACCTTCAACAGTGGTAATATGGGCTGCAATGCATTGTCCCATTCTTTTCTGGATATAATAAATAGAATTGCAAAGAAAAACACGATCGTTTATGTTTTCTTCCAAGGAACTAATTTCGATACAACCTTACTTAATTCAGAACATGTAACAGTTTTTTCATCAGCCTATAATCCACGGTCGCTTAAATCAATAAAAGGACTCATCGATCGGATAAAAAAATGCAATATATGTTTTGATTTTACGGCAGGCGACAGTTTTTCTGATATTTATGGTCTGAAAGGATTCCTAAAAACATCATTATTCAAAATACTGTCAATAAGCCACTGTGACAAGTTTGTTCTGGGACCGCAAACATATGGGCCATATTATTCCCACATCGCTCAAACCGTCGCTCGATATATCATAAAGAAAAGCACTTATGCTTGTGCTCGTGATGAGCAATCAGCTCAATATATAAAAGATTTATTCAATATCGATATTGATGTATTTACAGATGTAGCGTTCCTTTTGCCCTACAACAATAATCATACAATAGATACCAGCCGAATCAAAGTCGGTATTAACGTTTCAGGGTTGTTATGGAACGGAGGATATAATCAAAACAATCAATTTGACCTTACTCTTGATTATCGAAGATACATTAATGAAGTGGCAAGGTATATTATAAATGATTCGAGATACGAACTTTTTTTCATCCCTCATGTAATTACCCCTAATAATATGACAAATATTGAGAATGACTACCCTGTATGCCTTGAGCTCTCTCAAAGCTATACATGCTTATGTTCTCCCAAATTCTCAAATCCGATCCAAGCCAAAAATTATATATCGGAGATGGATCTTTTCATCGGCTCC
>ULRK01040946.1_pt1 | contig 20705 bp, 18 predicted proteins | sample 1955341 | NCBI WGS metagenome assembly ULRK01 (sample SAMEA4835680, study PRJEB28245) | human gut metagenome | biome: gut microbiome; material: fecal sample | place: Denmark | collected 2008
GCGATTTCCACCCGCAGCGAATGAGAAAAGGACGGTTTCACATATGCAGCCTTTGGCAGCCTCTCAAATAGAATATGCTTGCTCGACAAAGCAATCGAACAGGCGACGCTTAATCAGACGCTTGTTTCCCACCCAGAGGACGAATTTGCATTTATCTTCATTCGTAATTTCACGCAGCTTGTTGATGCCAATGCCGGAGTATGCTGCGGCTTCTTCCAACGTCAAATTGCTCTTTTCCCAAATCGGGACGTCTTTCATAGGCATTTTCCTTTCCTTGTAGCTGTGCTGTGTTCCAGCAAGTTTTTCAAGCGTTCTTTTTTCAAGCGCTCTTTCCGATTCATCCAATCAATTCTTTCAGCCGTTCCAGCTTTTCTTGTGCGTTTTCCCTCCGTAAGCTGACCCCAATGCATGAAATCGGAACGCACATTTCTAACAGGCGGTCATAGATGCGGGCATGAGCGGTATCCTGCGGATGCCGGATCTCATCCAGCGCCAGATTTGTGGTAACGATCAGAGGCTTTCGGCTGCGGTATCGGCTGTCCACGATGTTGTAGATCTGCTCCAGTGCGTACTCGGTGCCACGCTCCATGCCGAAGTCGTCAATGACGAGCAGGGGATAGCGGCAGAGTTTGTCCACGACCTCATTCCGCTCGGAAAAGCTGCCGTTTAGCTCGTTCAGGATCCGGGCAAAGTTCGTCATACGCACAGGCACTTCCTGCTCCATCAGAGCGTTTGCAATGCACCCGGCAAGGAAACTTTTGCCGGTGCCAACACTGCCCCAGAACAGCAGCCCGATGTTCTCTGCGCGTATGGTCTGCCACTGCTCCACATAGCGGTGTGCATGGCGAATCTGTGGGCTGCGTCTATTGTCGTTTTCAAATGTCCAGTTAAGCATGGCAGAATCCGAAAAGCCTTCTGCTTTCAGCCGCCGCACAAGGTCGAGATGCTTCCGTTCCTTAATAGCTGTTTCCTGTTGTTCCCGTTCAGCCTTGTGACAGGCACATTCTACCGGATGCTTGTTCTTTCCCATCAGGACAAGACCTTTGGCAAAGAAGGCTTCTTTGGGCGTTTGGCACTTGCCGCAGTAGAGCAAACCATCTGCCCCATAATAATCCATTGCGTTTTCGGGCATCCTGGAAACAGATTGTTCCAAAATCTTCTCAATCGTTTTTATAGGCTTTCTCCTTCCACAAAGGTGTAATCTGGAATACCCGGTGCTGTCTTTTTCTCTGATTGCTGCCGCTTTGCCCAGATACGAAGTGTAGCAGCATGGTCGGCGTACTTCCTTCCGGTAGACTGGATATAAGCGGATAGCTGCTCGATCAGACAATCCAGCCCTGCAAAGTCAGCCTTGAGCCGCTTGTACTCCTTTTCCGTTAGAAAGACATTCTGGTATTCTCCCAACGATAGACGAGCATTGTTTGATCTTATCAGGTGGTTATCATTTAGGTCGTTCTTATTACGTTGGTTAGGTGTGCATTTTTGCGCAATCAGACTGCTCGTTTCTGCACAATCAGACTGCGCACTGGTGCTTACTGTGACTGCGCAATTCTGCACAGTATGCGGAACTTTGAGCAGAATGCGGCTGGGTTTAGAAAAGCCGTAGCGCACTCGTTCGGCAAGGTCGGTTTTTTCCAATTCTGTAAAGGCGCGTGTCACGCTGGAGATACAGCAGTCCAAATCTTTGCCAGATTGGAAAGCGGATAGATCACATAGATGCGTCCCCGATCGTCCACCCAGTTGTTTTTCTGGGAGAGTGTAGCACGGTCGAGCAGGAGCGTGTAGAGCAGCTTTGACGTGTGGCTCAGGTCAGCGTCGAGAAGAAACCGGGCATAGGGCAGATACTGCGGCAGTGGCATATTGGGTTTCAAATAATCCGAAATTGCATTCACCTCCGTTTTTACATCTGAATTAGTGCTAGAACATTTGAGAGTTCTGGTTTCCATCAATGTTCAAGCGGTCTTTTACGTTCTGAAGATACCGGCTGGCGCGGTCAATAAAAATCAGCAGCTTCTCATTGTTCTTCGGTTCGGTAAGAATATCGGGGTATTCACGAAAACACATTTCCCACCGCCGGACAAAATCCTCCTGAGCTCCCTGAATCTCGCACATCATGGCTTCGCCATCTGCCAAACGGCGAGGTGAATAGATGCTCTTGACGGCATCCTTGAGATTCTGTTTTTCTTCCTTGTTGAGTCCTTTCTTATGCCCCTGAATGTCTCGCTTGAAGGTTGTTATAAACGCATTGTCCTTTGAAGGCGAAGAATAAGAATCCGTGATACTGGAATTCCGTTCGGCTTTAGGCTTACGCAGCTCTGCCACAACTTCGGGACGCTTTTCCTTTGGAACCTTTGCAATCGAGGAAATTTCACGGTCGGTCGCCCGGATCTTTCCGCTCAGGATTTCTTCCTGCGCTCCGGGTACTGCTTCCTCCGCTGCTTCCACACCTTTTGCAAATTGCTCTGCACGGTAAACATAACTTTCGGATGTTCCATGTTCCGCAGCGACCTTTGACCGTGAACCGTGCTTTGTGCGGTCTGGTTCATTTTGAACCAGACCACTTTCAGATGCCAAAGTATACTGATTGCCGTGAAACGATTTGATTTGCTTTTCCGCTTCTGCCTGCTTTCCGATCAGGAACTTTTTCTGTTCCGGGGTCAGGTTTCGCCGTCCAAGCTGATTTTTACAGATCCATACGAGTGCTTCATAGCGGTTAGCAAATTCTTTTTCGATGACTTCAAATGGAATGAACGGATATTTCCGAAGGACTTGATAGCGTGTATGTCCATCCACAATATAGCCGTTCCACGTGATGATCGGATTCAGTACACGTTCTTCTTTTAGGATGTTCATTTCCAGTTGGTGGGTTTCCTCAAACGACGGAGGGTTGATTTGATTCTGGAACTCCGGATCGATTTTAAGCTGGCTCAGTTTTGTCATAGGCAAACCATCCTTTCTGAAATGAAATAGAATATCATTGTTCTTACGCCGTTCTCTCTGTATGGTGTTCCTGCCCCCTTCCGGCGGCGTTTTCCGGCTCTCCCACTTGGAGGTCATGGCCGGGTATCCCATGCAGACGGTCATGCGGTTTTCAAGGTTCAATGAAGGCTCTGAAATTAGATTAACACATTCATAGAAGATTTTTTAGGAGGTCGTACCTCCGGTTTTTGGTTATAAAAAAGCGGAAGTAGTGCTTCCGGTTTTCTGCTGCAAACCATTGAAAAAATTGTATCACATCGTAAATTTTATTTTTAGGAACTGGTAGTTCCGGTTTTGCGTATCATCGTAATTTCAAATTTGGAATGCCGTTATCCCTGCATGGCTTTCCTGCCCCCTCTCGGCGGCGTTTTCCGGCTCTCCTTCTCAGGGTCATGGCCGGGTATCCCATGCAGACGGTCATTCGGTTTTCAAGGTTCAATTGGTGTCTTGCTGGTAGCTTATCACACTTTCAAAAGAATTTTTAGGACCTGACAGGTCCGGTTTTGCGTGGATTTTATCCTGAATTCTCTTGAAAATCGGACATCGTGCCCGGTGCTTAAGATAAGTATACCGTGTCCTTTTGCTGCTGAACAGGAAGTATTCGTTCCGGTTTTGAGGTCTTTTTTCGGCTTTTATGGGCAAAAACCGGAAGCTTTAGTTCCGGCTAACCACTGGATCGCTTTTATCATAGCAGAAATCTCGTTGAATTTTCAGGAGGTCGCACCTCCGGTTTAGACACAAAAAACCGGAGGTATCGCCTCCGCTTTTGCATGCAACTTGCTTTAGCTGTGTGCATTTCGTTTTGCACAAAAATAACCGTCCGCTTCAAGTTGAACTTGAAAGCAGACGGTCCTGATTGCAAAATGATTTTTAAATTTGGAAGGCGCATTGAGAGGCTTTATAGCGCCCGCAAGCAGGGCAGACGTATATACATCGTCTGCATCTGCAAGCAATGTGTCTGTCTATACAAACACCATTTGCGTTGCAAAATACTTGTTGGGAACACCCAAACCCTTGAACTGCATCCGATGGATGCAGGCGGTGCGATGGTATCTCTAAACATCAATTCGTTCCGCCAACTGCTCATTCTTTTTTCATTGGCATTCTTTTTTGTTGAAAGCATTTCGATTCAATCCGTTGCGCCCTCTGTGCAACGCCGTTCTATGCGAAAGTCCATATTGTTTCTCTGTGCGTATTCGAGTGCATAAGATCCCAATGCACAGTAAATCAGTAGCTTTGATTTTTTGCATCTGCTTTTCGAGATCACCATCGTACTATTCGATTTGCGAATCGGCACATTATCAAAGAGATGGTCTCCCATAAAGCAAACAGATGGCGGAATATGTATCTCCTTTAGGTTCGCACAATCAATAAACGCTCCCTGCTGGATGTTTGTCAACCCAGTATTTAACCGAACCGTATTGAGCTCTGTGCATCCAACAAATACCATTTGGCCTATATCTTTTGTGCTTTGCGGCAATGTAATCCCCTGTAGTCGTGCACAGAGGGCAAACGATTGGTCCGAAATAGTTTTGATTACATCCGGCAGGTCAACTGTGGTAAGAGAGACGCACCCCAAAAAAATGCCCTGCGGAAGGCATTCCACGTTTGACAAGATCACAGCTTTCTTTAAGTCCATACAATTCTTAAATGCATACTTTCCGATATGGCGAATTTTGCTCGGCAAAACAATATGTTCCAACGAGGTACCTTCAAACACTCCTGCATGGTTAGAGGCCGCAATAAACTCCGACCCCAACCTGACAAGAGACTCCGGAAGCAAGCACTTTTTTAAAGTCGAACAATATGCAAATGCTCCGTCATCAATATAGCGAATCCCCTCAGAGATTCCCAAGCACTCGATACCAGAACAATGCATAAAAGCATCTTTTCCAATGCCCACGATTGTCTTTCCATCGATAATGCTGGGAACAATCACTGTTTTTTTGCCCAAGCCGTGGTATCTGGCGATTTCTGCCGTTGCAAGCGTAAGTACCCTCAGCTCATATTCAGGAATACCTTCAGAGATATAGGATGTATTCGCAGCAATCTGTGAAATACCAGAGATGGCATCGCTCAGCTCGTCAAAATGACTTTCCTGTGTTATCTCGTACTGCCGCTCCGTAAATTGATCGTCCTTTTGAATTGGCACGCTGTAAGCTTCTAGCCACAAAGCAAGTCCACCAAGCGCAAATTCTTGAGGAAGGGCATATTCAATTTCGAGCTGTCGACAAAAAGTTCGCAACTGGAGGGCATCAATATTCTCCAACAGGCTAATTTTATTCGCGATTCCGCATTCGTATATATCCAAAATGATATTTATTTCCCGACGTTCATTTGGGTAAAGATCACGCAGGATAGCGGACAACTTTGCACGGCTCTCCAGACATTGCGGATAGCGTTCAAAAATAATGCGTAAATTCATGAGGTGCGGTTCCTTTTGGATGTCAAATAATACTATGTGCCATCAGATAACGACTGGTCTTATACTGCCAGCCGTCCCGGTGCACAATGCGTTCCGTGCAGTACCTCCGCAAATTATTGTACAGTTCATGCCGAAGCTCCGTGTTATTCAGGCGAACAACATAGAACCTGATTTCCCGTTCAAAGACGTCTTTAGGGTAAATATAGAGTGCACCCTGCGTAGTCTCAAAAAATTCGATCACGCAATATGCCTCAAATTCAATCACCAGTGAAGCACTGACCGACACCCGATAAACATCTATGCTATATGGCACATACTGACTCCAGAATTTCAGGCGAGCGTCATCATCCGAACTGATAAAGGTGTCCCGTATCAGGATATAGTTCAGCCAGCGATGATATTTGAGTTCCTGCTCCGGCGCAAAACCGGAAAAGAATTTCTTGTATTTTATCGTTCCTGCATCGCTGGTATAAGTATTTCGGAGATAAGAGCCACATTGATAATACCGCTGAAAGTCCTCAACCTTCAGCTCTGCCAGAATATTGCTTAGGAATCGCTTTATTGCTGCAGGGGAATATTTCTTCAGAATCGGCAGCATATCCCGGTCAGTGATTTCAAGGTATCCCGTCCGGTCGCAGAAGGTGAGATATTCCTGAATGCAGCGTTGGCCAAGCCTTGTAGATGGCATAATGCCCAACGTCATCAGGCGGTCAGAAAAGCGGATGCGTTTGGTTTTTTGCCAGCGCATACACTCTTTGCCAACTGCATAGGGGATATTATCGCTATGGAACCACTGCATCATGGTCGCGTTTTCCAGCTTGGTGTTGGAAACGATCTTCTTCACCAGTTCAGGCTTATCCTGCACAATGCGATAAAGAAGATAGCACAGGTCCTGATTGGTAAAGCTGTCCTGCCAGAGAACATAGAGTCGCCGGGCAATGTCCTCGTTTGCCCGAAGGTACAGGATCATTGTCAGGTTGAAAAGAGGCAGATGCAGCGAGTTTTCTGATACATATTCTGCTAAAAGCCGCACTTTCCGAATCGGGATCGTAACAGCTTCTCCTTCTACGTCCTCTTTCGACAGTTTCGTCCATCGCCGCACCTCGTTCAGAAATGTATTATCCAGTTGATAATTTCTTATCTCAGAACTAGAAGGATGCTCTTTGTGCACCTGTGCAATGGCAACTGAAAGTTTTGAAGGCTTATAGCTTGTTTTCATTTTGTTTCCTCAAGCATTTCGGCAATCTGCTTCATCATTTCCTCGTCCTTGAGCCGGAATTTGATTTCCACACGGCGTGATGCCTGCTTATCGACAATCCCGCCTGCAGCATAAACCGGAGCACTCCACGAACGCCCATTTGCCGTCAGAAGAACTCGTAATTCTTCCACTTGGCTGTCCGAAAGGAAATGATTGTTTTCATCCAAACAGTAGGAGACCACCGCAAATGCACGGTTCTGCGATAACTGCAAATTATACATATAGCCGCCATCCGTATCAGTATGACCTTCAATGATGATCTCCGCCACGTAGGGTGAGAAATCTTTTCCCAGCAAAACAGAGAAGTACTTTGGCAGAAATTCTGCCAAAAAAGTTTTGCCGACATCTTGCAGCTTATCATCGTTATAACCAAAAAGCAGCGTAGAGTCAAAGGTAATCGCCCCCGACTGTGCATCGACCTTAACAGAAAGGTCATTGCCGGAAAACTCCTTGCTCAGAGCATCGATCAACTCTCCACGGACTCCTACAATGGTGTCGATCTGCGCTTGCTGGTTCAGGATGATTTGTTCTTTCTCCTCCAATTCAGCCTGCTTTGCTTCATAGGTTGCGCGCGTTTCCAGCAGAGTACAAGACAAAATCAGAATAAACACCAGCAGCAGCGCAGCCATCATGTCGGAGTAGGAAAGCCAGAAATTCAGCTTTTCGCCGTTCTTATTTCGTTTGGTATAGCGTCTCATTGACGATTCCCTTCTTCATCAGCCACAGCAGGAACAGTTTGTTTGACCAATTCTGTCAGCTTTTCCATTGCATCCAGATAGCTTTGGGTCTGACTGGTCAACTGTGCAAAGACTGCCTTATACTGCTGCTGCGACTCCCGGATAACATGCGGCAGAGCCTCCGTGGTATCCCGCACATCAGCAATCGTTCCACTCAGGTGCTGCGAAATATCCGTCAGACCGCTGTCGAACGAATCAAAGGTACGACTGAGGACATCATCCAGATTTTTGTCCAGCAGCTTTGCAGCGTTTTCCATACCGGCAGTTGCCGACTGGAGCTCATTTGTAGTCTGACCTGCAAAATTGGACAGCCCGGCAACTTCCTTGTCCACAGCATCCACCAGCTTCTGATTTTGTTTCTGCACAAAATCAGCAAAATCATTGGTGGCTTGCATCAGCGCATCCGACTGTGCCTGCGTTGCTTCAATGGCTGCAGTGATCTGCTGCTGACTATTTTGCATTACATTGTTTGCTGCCGCAGAGAGGATCGTCATCTGTTCAGAGGACGCCTTCGTCAGTTCTGTCAACTGCTTATGATTTTCCTCGCTCATCTGTGCAGCAGCACCGGACAGCATCTGCATTTCGCTTTCAGCAGTCTGCGCCAATGTTTCCATCTGCGCATGGCTGGCTTCTGTCAGAACCTTTGTGGAGGCAGACAACGCTTCCATATCCTGCTTTGCAGCTTCCACAATACCGCTGATCTGGTCTTTGCAATGGTCGGAAATCAAATCGACCGACTTCTGTGCTGCCTCAGTAGCTCCTGCAAGAAGGGCAACCTGCCCAGAAGAAACTTTGGTCAGCTCCTCCAGTTGCTTGCGATTGTCCTCGCTCAACTGAGCTGCAGATGCGGACAAGGTCTGCATCTCTTTGTCTGCAGTCTGTGCCAATGCGGTAATCTGCTGCTGACTTGCATCTGCAACCAGCTTTGTGGATTCTGCCACAACATCCAGACTCTGTTTTGCAGCAGTTTCAACCTTGATGACCTGCTCCTTGCAATGTTCCGTCAATGCCCCTACCGTTTGATGTGCGGTTTCTGTTGCACTTGCAATGAGGGCAGTTTGCTCAGAAGAAACCTTGGTCAGTTCCTCCAGTTGCTTGCGGTTGTCCTCGCTCAACTGAGCTGCAGATGCGGACAAGGTTTGCATCTCTTTGTCCGCAGTCTGCGCCAGTGCGGTAATCTGCTGCTGACTTGCATCCGCAACCAGCTTTGTGGATTCTGCCACAACATCCAGACTCTGTTTTGCAGCAGTTTCAATATTGACAACCTGTTCCTTGCAATGCGCAGTCAACATATCAATGGAATTTTGGTTGTTTTCAATTTCCAACTTTACAACATCAGTAAGAGCCGCAATATGCTGTTCGCTTTCAACCAATTTTTCAATATAATCGGATTGCTTCTCTTGGATTTCATTATTACGTTCAATTTGATTTTGCATTTGTTCCGTTGCAGAAGAAAGCTTTTCGTAATACGAATCCAGCTGCGTAACAACATCGTTCATTTCGGATACGGTTTGCTTTGAAAGTTCATTGATGTGATTGATTTCAGCAGAAGTGTCACAAATCCCATCAACGATTTTATGCATCTGTTCAGCAGACGCCTTCTGCCATTCGCAGATTTCGTGGATCGTATCACTCAATTCTTCAAACTGTTGATTCAAGGATTCATTCATACAATGGATAAATTCCTTAACCACCCGGTCAAGTCCTTCCTTTTGCTGCTGACTTGCTAACGCACCGAACTGTTCAATGGTATTCTCCATCCGATCAAAGATGGGCACCAATTCCGTTTTCATTGTGCTACTAATAGAACTGCTGACCGCCTCTGAAACTACCGTTGCAAAACTTCCCATCAAATCGGTCTGCTGTTTCTGGTAATCGAGCAACTGGTTTTCTGCCATTTTTTCAGAGCCATCCAAATTTTTGCTGTGGAAGGCTACAACAAAGCCTTCAAGGCTTTTATTTGCATTTTCGTATGCAATTTTATGAACATATGAAAAAATCAAAGACAGAAAAACACCAACAATACTGGTAAAGAATGCGGTGCCCATGCCCCCCAAAAGACTGGAAATACTGGATGTGATTGCAGTTGCTGTTGTTGTGTCAAATCCGCTGATACCCAAAACCAGACCTAAAAATGTTCCCAGAATGCCGAGTCCTGTCATCGTGCCGGAAATCAAATCACAGATTCCAGTAGCGCCGATTTCATCCAGATATTCGCTGCTATAAAAATCGGTAATATCAACAAACGGCGCAGCTCCCTTTGTTGTAAGTGTCTTGCGGTAAGTATCTCGATATTCAATCAGTGTATTCTGTAAAGCCGTTGTTTGGAATAGCGGTTCTTGCTCGTCAATAATCCCTTCAAAATAATTGCGAAGATCATCCACAAAGGAATCATTGCTTTTGATTTTGACCGTTGCCGCTTCAAAATCCTTTTGATACTTCCTGAGTTTATGGATAAAATACCCACCCATCAAAATGACACCGAACATACCAATATAGATATACCACGATGCCATAAAAGACCGTTCCACCATTTTCAACAAGATGATCTCTCCTTTACACTTATCGCTTCACTTCAATTTCAGAAGTTTCCAGCATGGTATTATTTTTGCAAATACAAAATATCTTATATTTAACAGCCGTTCCATCCTGTGCAGACACATCCAGATAGCCTGTCTGCTCCACCGGAAGCTCTGCCAGTGTTACCCATCCAGCAGCTACTGTTTTTTTACGCACAACATACTTTTGCGCTTCAAATAGCATATTCCATTTAATTTGAATGCCGGAAAGAGCGAATTGCAGTTCTCGAATCTGAAAGGCAGGCGGCTTACTCGGTGCAGTCATCTGCACATCCAGAGAACGCACGAGAATGGTGCCCTTTTCGTTTAATCCACAAAGTGCATAGGTATAGAGCCCATTTGCCTCCACATCGCAGTCCTGATATCTTGGAATGGGAAATGCGCCTTCCTTGACCTTGACTGGCGGCTCTGCATCTTTTGCCCTCCATATCTCATAGCTTTCAATCTCCGGCTGCTTTTCCCATTGAAGTCGGATGCCTAATCGGATGGAGTCCTGCGAAATGGACCTGATTTGAAGAAGTTTTTCCGGCGTGTGTGGGATGGATTCACTTGGTTCCTGCGGCAATACAGATTCTGCAAAAGACACCGGGTTTTCCTCACATTCGTCTACCCCATGAAATGTGCGGAACAAAATCTCTGCATCAACACTGGCTTGCCAGTAATCTATGGCATATTTTGCAGCGTTTTCCAGGATAACATACTGGCTTACAAGCCCGGTTGTAATCTTCATCCGATCATCTGTTGAAATCGGTTTGCTGCGTTGAATGGCATCCAATATTCCCAATTCATACGCTGCCTGCAATACTCTGAACTTCGGCAGATCGTTGTTCAAAGCATCTCTCAGCAAACTCAGGGTTCTCGTTTTATCCTTGAGAACCGAGGGGTACTGCTTGAGATATTTTCCAAATTCGGTCGTCATTCTCTCCTCACTTACAACACAAAAAGGCCCACGCCAACTTCGGCGAAGACCTTTTATGGGAATTACTGTGTGTCTTCCGGGGCGGATGTTTTATCAATCAAATCCAATAGTTCCACAGCCGTCCGGGTCACATCCGGCTCACTAACAGTTGCAGGAGCTGTTCCGATTTCAGGCTCCGGGATAACGTCTTCTGCGGTATCGCATTCCTGCGCATTCAGTCTTGCTTGCAGCGCACTCCATTCAGACTGTGCCTTGTCCAATGCTTCCGCAGATGTTTTCAATTCTGCTTCCGCATCTGCCAGCCGTTCCGCAAGCTTTTGATGTTCTGCCCGGTTCCGCTCCATACTGTTCTCAATATAGGTTTTCTTTTCCATGGCAGACCGATGGGTACGTTCAGCCTTTTCCATCTGAGATTTCAATCGCACTTTCTCTCCACACAGCTTGATTTTGGAAATCACCTCATCTGAAAGGTCAGTCCGAACCAGACCAGCAATCGAAACATCATCTCCACTGCCCCGCCGGGTAATTTTCGGCAGATAGTCCTGCACTTCGGCGCTGCCCACCTCGGTTCCGTTTTCCGCAAAGACGATAAAAATGTTGCGGTAGAGTTCGTGCAATTCTATCTCGGAAGAATAGCTGTCATCGATGCCGTCGCTCCCAATAAAAATTGCTGCCGGACAATCCTTGCGGATCACATAACGGAACTCGTCAATTGCATCACTGTCACAGATACTGGTGGTGATATTCTGCTCGCAGGCATCATCCCAAGGAATCGGCTCACAAAGGGTTCCGTCCTCCTGCAATGCGACGCACTTTCCGTCTCCGATATGGATACCAAACCAACCTTCACTGGTCATGCAAACTGCAATCAAGGTCGTTCCGTAAGCCTTTGCATTATATTGTCCAGAAGCGTACCGTTGCTTATATTTATCAGATATCTTAGAAAGTTCTTCTGACCGGAACGGTTCACAGGCGACATGACTCTCCACCTGTTCGTACCACTCAGCGAGGATATTCTTGGCAATTTGAGACAGCTCATCCTCAGACTCCGGAACGGAGGAAAGCTGATTTTCTCTGGCTTCCTTTACAAACGCTTTTATTGCAGACAGTGCCGCCGAGACGGCAAATTTGCTGCCCTGATCTGTGCGGAAATAGTTATCGCTGCCATGCCCATCTGCCACCGCAATGATGCAAACATCATCGAAGCGGCTCTCACCCGCAGCATCCTGGCAAACTTTGTTCGCTTTAATATGATTATATCCCTGTACGGAATGGGCAAACTGGAAATATTCAGCCATGCTCTGACCTCCCGATGGAATCGTTCTTTACCAATTTCCCCAGTCCTGATCCAGCGAAACATCAATTGCCCCAGAGTTTCCACCGGATACCGGGCTGCTTTGACCTGCATCCTGCTTGATCTCATTGACGGCATCCTGTGCGATTTTGGCACTGTCGTCCTCTGCGCTGGTAGTAGTATCCCCAGACTGCTTGCTATGGCTCTGGAACTCCGATGCCCGAACGCTGACCTTGCGGATCAATGCCTTCAGAGTATGCTTATCGTTGACTGTAATAACGGATTCAATCGTTCCAGTAAACTCCGCTAGAACGGCCTTGTCCGCATCATCGCCGATGGCAATGGCGATTTTGATAGCATGTTTGAACCAATTGTTCTGCTTCAGTTGCTTCAATTCCTTTTCCCAGTTATCCGTAGGACCGCCATCGCTGAATAGCAGAATGACCGGCGCATAGGCGCCTGTCTGACTATTCAGATATTCGTTGCGGGACAGCTTCTTGTCCAGTTCCCGGCAGGCAGCTCCCAAATCAGTAACACCGCCTGCGTTCAGGTCGTTCCAAATCACATCCCCGATGGCGATGGGACCGCTCTGCGGCGTGATCCACGAGCAACCACTACTGAACTGCATGATAGCCACCTTGATCTCGGCATCATCGTTTGCCGCACTGATTTCCGGTAGATCGCTGGTGATGGCTTCTTCCATTGCACTATTAACGCTGCCGATTTTACTTCCGTACATGCTGCCCGAAGTATCTACCACATAGAACAGGGTCATAACTTTCCGAGGGGCAGGTGCCACATTATCCAACAGAGACATTTTTCTTCACCTTTCTCTTTTTACTTGATGATGCCAGAATCGTTTGCGCCGCCGAGAAAATGAATCACAAATCCCGCACGGACAGGCACGACCTGCTGCGGCGGCAGCGGACGCTGTGTGCCATCCGGCAGATCAACGCTCCATGTGCGCTGGCTAAGGTTTCGGAAACCCAAAAGCCTTGGATCTTTTGGATTCTTTACGACTTCTGCAACCTGTGTGCGGATATCTTCCAATGAACTGTCCACCGTCCACAAGCTGATTTTCAAGCCGGGGAAGATTGGCAAGATGGTGCTTTTCAACTGCACTGCATTGGCAATGGGAATTTTTTTGCCGCACTCGATACAGGAAACGTCATGACTTCCGTTGAAAATATAGAAAGTTTCCTGTCCGCAATGAGGGCAACGGCCAATTTCTGTACGAAGCCGGATAAAAATATCCATCCACTCTTTTTCCAGAATACGAGGCTTCTGCTTCATCATCACATCATGGCTGAATGCACGGGTAAAAGCATCCTTTACATAGTCCGGATACACATTCCAGAAAAGTTTCAGGTTATGATCGGTTCCCGGAATCGGACGGTTTACGGGATTCACAGGATCATAGACAAAAACAGGTTCACTGCCGTAATATTTTTGTTCCAGATCCTTGGTCATACACGGCGGCGTACTGTATCGACCCTCCAACGGATGATTGATGAATAACAGCCGGAACAGCACAACAGCAAGACTGAAACGGTCGCTGTTTTTGTCCGGGTCGTTTTTACCCATGACGATCTCCGGAGCCATCCAGCGCTGTTTGCCCATAATTCCCAAATTTGTACCGAACGGGCTGACGTTATCATTGTCGCAGATCAGCACATCACCCGTTTCCGGATTGATAAAAAAGTTGCCGTTGTTGATGTCCTGATAGCTGTATCCGTTGTTATGCAGGGCGCGGAACGCTTCAATGATGTTGATCGCGGCGGTGCAGAGTGCATAGAAACTTTTGAAGCGAGCCTGTTTCTGCTTCCGGCTTCCAACAAAGAAATTGGTCAGTTCTTCGTATCCGGCAGGACGGACATCCATCAGATAACCAAATTGGTCGTTGTAGGTTTTGGTAATGGCTTTTGGCCAGAGAAACGCATCTGTGGGTGCACCATTGCTGATGTTGTTCTCAAGGTTTTGGTAGAAAGCCTTTTCTTTTCCCTTGAAAACCCCCGAATGATACCATTTCAGAGCATAGATCTTATCATTGTACGACACCTTATACACCGTACCCTGACCGCCAGCACCAAACACATCCAGAACTTCTGCCTGTCCGCCAGCTTGAACGTCCAGCTTATCATGTGTCCTCAAATTTCCCATGTTGCATTACCCTTTCGATCTACGTCATAATTTGAAGTGTCTGTATCGCCAAATCTGCACGAGGCAGAATGAAGTTTATGACCTTTTGTCCAAACTGAAGTCCAATTGCATTGGAGTACGGATGGAATGCAGAAAGCGAGCTGATCGTTTTTTCCAGTCCGCCCTTCTGCGAGGTGAAAATAATACGCTTATTGGTGATATAAAGGTATCCCGGTATGTAATCCACCTTGGTTTCTGTTACCGGAACCGACTCGCTACTTCCCATGTGGTATCGCACACCCTTAAAAAACACACTGGGCATACTGGTCCCGCCAGATTTCCGGATATTTCGTGTTGTGGTCGTTTCCAGCATTTCATAGCATTTATCCACAAAGCAGCACTTTTCGCCCTTTTTGAGCATCAGATTCGGCACATTCAACTCTGCAAGACAACCGCTTTCGATGCGTGAAATCGCAGCAGACGGCAGAACCGTCTGGCCGGCAGAGAAGACTGGCATTGGTTTCTGTTGTAGTTTGTTAAAAATACTCATGTTTACCGATCTCCGCTGCTATCAAAACCAGAACCATCGTAAATTCCCAATTCTCCGGTGGACCCACACCATGCACAGGTAAAAATACCGTCCAGACCTATCGTGTTATTGCAATTCAGTTTCCCGCAGCTACAGACTACAAAGAAACGTGTCTCGCAATACGGACAGCCGGGATAATCGCTTGTTGGCTCAATCACTCCAACAATTGAAGTTCTATCGTAGCCTTCATGTTTTGCGGTTGATTCTTTAATAGGAAATGCCCATGTGTATTTCCAACGATTCTTCCCAGCCTTTTGAAAGCGAACGCCGTATACCTTATGCGACTTTCCGCACTTGCAGAGGGCAACCGTTGCTTCTATGCCGTTCTTCATGACTTTTTCCTTATTATCCCATTGCAGGACAGTCTGTTTTGTGAAATTTATATCATAATTATACTGCTTTTGCCACAGAGCGTCAATGCGTATCCACTGTCCACACCGCAATCATTTCAGGCTGTGCATGTAGTTCAGAACCTTGTTCTTGATTTCCTCCTCGGAGTAATAATCGAGAATGTGGGAGCCACCGAAAATGTTCAAATATCGCGTTGCCTGAACAAGGGCATCTTTAGGAGATTTTTCGCCACTGTAGTTTTCTTCTTCCAGCTCTATCATCGCCTCAATAAGTCCTCTAGCCACTGAACAATTCCCGATATAGTTACTTGAAAACATTACCAGGTTCATTGTCGAAAAACCGTTTGCAAGATATCTGGTTAATTCAAACGGATCCTTTCTCTTTTCATCATATGTTAGCCTGCCAGCCCACCACAATCTTGAAATGGGATGTACAAAAAGCGATCTTCTTAGACCGTTGCGTGGACTAAAAAAATAGTGAGCTGCAACAAGCGTTTCGCTATTGCCTTTTTGCTGCTGACTACTCCATCGGGTATAAATATAGTTCCAGAAATCACTATGAGCCAATCCTGCCCATAGGCGTTCATCCGTTGCCTGCGTATCAGTCAAATTTTTCATTGCAGAATAAACACGTATTATGTTTTCAACATCCTGCTTGCTTTGGCTATATTCTTCACTTATTTCTGTATCAAACTGAAAATCATCGATTTGGAACTTATACTCCTGAAACGGATTCTCACCATCAAAAAACTCGTATACCCAATCGTTTGTCGGCTCGCTGTAATGCTTCAGATTGCCTGCAATATTAGCTTTTAGAGCAGTGAGGCAGTCCTCTTTCAAAAAATGAATTACCATTAGTCCTCCTCGCTTTCGTCATCGCTCCATTCAGCCAGCGCACTCAGCGCACGGTCCACCGGCAAATCGAGGATCTTCTGAGCCAACGTATAAGAAGGGATATTCTCCAAAGTATCTCTATTCAGCGTAACATTATACTTACTCAATGTTTTACTGATTGCGGCAAACCATCGTTTGTCATCATAGTTGTCGATTCCCTCCCGGTGCAGGGTTTCAAAAACGTAGATCAACGCCGGCATGATAATCATCGAGTGAAAAGCAGGCTGATATTTCAGTTCCGATGCCAGATTCTTATAGCGACCGAAACTATCGTCGGAAAGGGTCACAGCAATCTTATTGCCTTCCATATCGATTTCCATGCCGGTATCCGAATCTGCTGCACGCTTGCAAATCGTAAAAATAGACGGGATCTTGGCAAGTTCTTCTGTATCCTTCACGATGTTAAGCGTATATTGTCCTCCGATGGCAAGAATCCCGCCACGGTCAACAGAAAAGGACAAGCCCTCATAATCAGCATTGAAAGCATGGTTGTAATAGGCTGGCAGGTCCTGTTTGGCAACGATAAACGCACAGATAGATACCCGACCATTCAGATCTCGCTCCGGAATACGGTGAATACAGTCAGAGTCTGATGTCTTGATGGCATAGCGGTAGCAGGTCTGCGGACATTCGATGTGGATAAGGTATTCCGCCTTCCCACTTTGGATCATGTTAAAGAGACCATCGTTTCTAAGATCCAGTTGAAACCCGAATTTTATCTCCCGGATCTCTTTTTCCGTAGTTACCGTAAATGTAAAGCTGCTATCAATGTAGTCATCCATGTTAGCTGCCAGCATGGGATAGGGGTACAGCTTATACCTTATATCCATACAAACTCACCTCCATCGAACTGCATTCCGAAAACGCCATATTGAACTCCACCGTCATTTTGCGTTTAGCCTGAATATCATGCAGAAAAATAATGTTCTGGCTTGTTTTCAGATTCTCGCCCGTATTGCGGTCGTTTGCCAAAAGAATGTTGACAGCAATATCACTTTGCTCGCCGGACAACTTGAGCTGCAAATAGCCTTCTCCGCTTGTTTTTTCCGGCACAAACATTAACCGATACCGCTTTTTCTGGGCATCTACCAACATCAACCGTACCGCCATTGTACGGATTTCATATTTCTTTTTTACGGCAGTTTCTGACACGCTTTCTGTTCCAACCGTATAGCTTTCATCCCCAGCGGAGGCTGCGCCCGCCCCGCCGCCGGGATTACTGCCGAAGGTGTTCCCGCCAGTGGTCTGATTCGGCTCATCATCGGCAAAGTCCTTATTGCCGCCCTCACCAAAGTCCTCACCTTCCGGAACGCCATCCACATCCTCCGCACTGGTATGTGCCGCAGATGCAGCCATTTCAAATCCCTTTTGGTAGCTTTTCAATTCCGGGGTACTGATATCAATGCTCTTGGTCGTATCAACGATAGATTCATGCTTATCCTGACCATCCGCAACTGCAATATCATCCGGAAGATATTCACCTACGCCCTCTGCATCGATCTCATCGACCGTTGTTTTGCGCCCATATTCCAGAACATATCCTTTGATGAGCTGGAACAAATCTTTTTTATATTTACGTGCCAAAGAAACCTGATGGTGTCGTTCCGGCTGCCATTCATTGTGCTGTGGGTTCTCCATCTCACGGAAGAAAGAGTTGACATCCTTTCCCTGTAGGATGCAGACACCTGCAAACTGGATCGCACTGGGAAAGCTTTTCTGGTCAAAGACCTTCATGCCATTACTGCGTCCCATCAGAACACGACGGTGCAGATCCTTTTGAATCAGAAGATGTAACTCTATATCTCCAAGCCCGTTGAAGTTTGTTTTGATAACATGAGCTTCTTTAGAAGTCATAGCCTGATAATAATTATACGCCGAAACTGCTTTTTCCTTAAAGACTTCCACTACTGTGCCGAGCGTCCTTTGCGAAATCTCCACTTTTCCGACACGGACTTCCAACGTTCCATAAAAAATAGAAATCAAAAAATCATCCAGTACGGATGCAATGATCTCGTCCTCCCAGCCTTTCTTATCCATATAACCAAGGATATAAACATCTGTTCCCGGAACAGTCCGCAAAAAACCTTTCTGGAAAGAACGGCATTCCCGAATGGACTGATTCTTTAATTTTTCACCGTAATAGCCGATGCCGGTCGTTATATCATCCGAGTCTTTTTGAAAAATCAAGCCTTTTTTGACTGGAAATGAAACGAGACGAGCTACGCCTTGGCTTGCACATAAGCCATTGATATCCTCTGTAGCGTAAAACACCGTGCGAAGATTTGAGCAAGCAAAAGGTGCCGATTTGCCAATGCCAAAACTGCCGCCTTCGTCATCGCCCTTATCAGATACACCAGAAGCTTTTACGAGGTTTTGCCACGGTGTATTGTAGTCCTTGTCGGAACCGGTCAAACCAGTGGTGTTGAAATCGCTGATGCGAAGAACTGAAAGTGTTTTCTGCGCAGCAACCTTTTGAGCCTTGTCAAAAAAATCGACCGTTTTCTTATTATTATTCTTTTTCCAGAAAGAGAGGCAAGAATCAATCGCATTGCTGAGTGTAGCATAATCATGGAAAGAACAGGGGTCTTCCTTTGAGCAGAAAAATTCAACAATCACAGGTTTTCCGGAGCCATCCTTTGCGTCCAGAGAGTTCTGGCAGATTTCACGTGCAAGGGATTTGTAAGGAGTTCCCTTGAATGTTTCAATGCCTGCTTCACCAATTCCATTCAAGGTTCCGAAATTACTACTGGGGAAATTCCAACCAATTGCCATAAAGCCAACCGCCTTTAACCGCAAATTTTGTAGACATTTGTTCTATTATAGCACTCTTTGCCAAAACATCCTATACAAAAGATCAAAGAAACAGAAAAAACAGCAATTTCTGTGAAAGAAACAAGAAACCTCTGTCTTTTTCCCCTGTCCGCAAAACAAAAGCGCCGATAGTCTGTAACTTCACAGGGTCTGTCAGCGCTTTGGAGCAGAGACACAACTTTTCATCAATAAAACCCACTGATAGCCTGCCGCTCGCAGAATCCACCAGCAGGTTCATCGTTTTTCAATTCTCCCGGACGCAAAAAATCGGCACCTGCTTTTATGGCAGATGCCGATTTTGTTACCCTATAGTGCGCTTTGATTTTTGGCGTAAGTGGCGTAAGTTTGGCGTAAATCCGCTTTTACGCGCTCCAAAAATCAAGGATTCATGCGGTTTTCAGGCAGTTATTAGTACATGCCGCCCATACCGCCCATGTCGCCGCCGGCAGCTGCGGGAGCAGCCGGGGGTTCGGGCAGGTCAGCGACCAGGCTCTCGGTGGTCAGCACCATCTCAGCGACGGATGCTGCGTTCTCCAGAGCGGAGCGGGTGACCTTGGTCGGGTCGACGATGCCAGCAGCGATCATGTCGTCCACGAAGACCTCGTTCTGTGCATCGAAGCCGTAGTTGGGCTTGTTGGCAGAGACGATCTTGTCGATGATGACGCTGCCTTCCAGACCGGCGTTCTTTGCGATCTGGCGCAGAGGTGCTTCAAGAGCCTTCAGGACGATCTTTGCGCCGGTGCGCTCGTCGCCTTCCAGCGTTTCGCACAGCGCACGGACAGCGGGGATGGCGTTGATGGGAGCGGTGCCGCCGCCGGCAACGACGCCTTCCTGAACGGCTGCCTTGGTCGCGTTCAGAGCATCCTCAATGCGGAGCTTCTTGTCCTTCATCTCGACCTCGGTCGCAGCGCCGACCTTGATGACGGCCACGCCGCCGGCCAGCTTTGCCAGACGCTCCTGCAGCTTCTCGCGGTCAAAGTCGCTGGTCGCAGCCTCAATCTGGTTGCGGATCTGTGCGATGCGGGCTGCGATGGCGTCCTTATCGCCTGCACCGCCAACGATGGTGGTGTTCTCCTTGGTGACCTTGACCTGGCGGGCATGGCCCAGCATCTGGACGGTTGCGTCCTTCAGCTCATAGCCCAGATCAGCGGACACGACGGTGCCGCCGGTCAGGGTCGCGATATCCTGCAGCATCTCCTTGCGGCGGTCGCCGAAGCCGGGGGCCTTGACGGCGCAGACGTTCAGGGTGCCGCGCAGGCGGTTGACGATCAGGGTGGACAGAGCTTCGCCCTCGATGTCCTCAGCCACGATCAGCAGCTTCAGGCCGTTCTGCATGACCTGCTCCAGCAGGGGGACCAGATCCTGAATGACGCTGATCTTCTTATCGGTGATGAGGATGGCGGCGTTGTCCAGGTCGGCGACCATCTTGTCGGTATCGGTGACCATATACGGGGTCAGATAGCCGCGGTCGAACTGCATGCCTTCGACGATCTCGTTGTAGGTCTCAGCGGTGGTCTTGTTCTCCTCGATGGTGATGACGCCGTCGGAAGTGACCTTCTCCATGGCCTCTGCGATCAGGCGGCCGATCTCCGGGTCACCTGCAGAAATGGTGCCGACACGTGCGATGTCGTTGGCATCCTTGACCTTCTGGCTGTGGGCCTTGATGGTCTCAACGGCGGTGTTGACTGCCTTGCTCATGCCGCGGCGGATGTCCATCGGGTTTGCACCGGC